>JAEEGL012854198.1_pt1 | contig 66081 bp, 42 predicted proteins | sample 9134231 | NCBI WGS metagenome assembly JAEEGL01 (sample SAMN16246548, study PRJNA631951) | gut metagenome | biome: gut microbiome; feature: rumen; material: fiber-attached | host: Bos | place: Iran: Karaj | collected 2018-10
ATGTATGTAGCTGACTGTTACTAATAGGTCGAGGGCTTGACCTAAGTTTTTCTAAAGATACGCTTTACGGTAAGAGTTTTAGTATGTGGTTTTGAATCTACAAAAAAAGATTCAAGTTTTGCTTGTATTTTCATAACAGATGTGTTAAAATAACACTGTTGTGAAGGAAACAGCTTATATGTTGTGTTGAAGAATTGCGTAGCTATTCTTCCAAAGATAGAAATTCGAAGAATTTATATCTTTTTTCCTCGATAGCTCAATGGTAGAGCACAGCGGCGAGTTCCTTGAGTCGCTGTTGGTAAGACCATTAAGTATATATTTTCCTCGATAGCTCAATGGTAGAGCACACGGCTGTTAACCGTGGGGTTGTAGGTTCGAGCCCTACTCGGGGAGTAATTAAAAACTCGCTTGTAAAGCGAGTTTTTTTGTTGCAATTATAACTTACTTTATCTTAAAAACTATCTGGAAGCGTACTTTTTGATATTTTCGTCAAAAGTACCGGTTGTGAGACGGAAATCAAAGCTTCGGGCCCCACCCTTTTAAGAGAAACTGCAATTTAGGATGGTCCACCCCCGCCAGCAGTTACATCAGAACCATCCCCTTTGAGAGAATCTGCAATTTAGGATGGTCCATCCCCGCCTGAGGTTACTTCAGAACCATCCCTTTTGAGAGAATCTGTGATTTAGGATGGTTCACCCCCGCCAGTGGTTACTTCGGAACCATCCCTTTTGAGAAAATCTGTGATTTAGGATGGTTCACCCCCACTGCAGACCCGCCGGGACCAGTATTTTTCACGGTTTTAGTCAAAAGTTCTGGTTGTGGGGCGGAAATCAAAGCTTCAAAACCATCCCTTTTAAGAAAAACTGCAATTTAGGATGGTTCACCCCCGCCTGAGGTTACATCAGAACCATCCCTTTTGAGAGAATCTGCAATTTAGGATGGTCCATCCCCGCCTGAGGTTACTTCAGAACCATCCCTTTTGTGAGAATCTGTGATTTAGGATGGTTCACCCCCGCCAGTGGTTACTTCAAAACCATCACTTTTAAGAAAAATTGTAATTTTGACGGTTCCACTCCCGCCGGCGCCCCCCTCAGAGCCTACCATTTTCATGATTGTGACGATTTTGACGGTTCCGCATCTATTCTTACCTCTTCAATTTCAGAAGAAAAAACTTCATACCTCGAACAAACACAGATCTTATATGATTTATAATCAAAACGAGTAAAGAAAGCTTCGGAGCAATCAAAACCTTTACAAAAGGTAAGCTTTGAATTTTCAAGATCAATGGAAATATCTTTAGGAGAGATCAAAAGTCCTTTTCCAACGTGCTTCATTAGACTTTCCTTCATAGTCCAAAGGGAAGTAAGAGTTTCATCAGGGTTTAAATCTATATTTATATAATTAGACTCGATATACTTTAACTCACTATCATTGCAGATATACTTGATTACTGGTTTTTTAAAATTTCGAACTTCTTCAATATCAACACCAACTTCTTCATCTGATACTGCACAAACTGCTATCTCTCCGGCATGAGACAAATTAAAGTGAATATCTGTATAATCACTAAGAAATGCTTTTCCTGTTTCTGTGTAATCTATATTTACTTTATGGATACCAATTTTCTCCAAACTTTTATATAGAAGTATACCGGCAGCAAGAGAAAGAAGCTTATCCTTTTCAAAGCAATAAGAATCAATTTTTTTCTTGCGGTCTGTAGACATCTTAGAGTACCAATATTCAAATGTTTCCTGTTGTTTAAGATTATTAACATCAAATAAAAATAAATGATTCCTTATTGGCATTATATCCTCCGATTAATGAAAAAATTTCTTCTCTCAAAAAATATACAACCTTATAAAACACTCGTCAAGAGTAAAAGGATCTGAGTTACAGTAGTCCTTATTTATGTTGTGTATTTTGCACATTATGATATAATAATCATGAGATAAAACAATGTCCTAAGGAGATTGAGTGATGAATAAGAACGAAAAAAAGGATAGGTCACCATGGTGGTGGCTTCTGGGATTTCCTATTGTTGATATTTTATCCGTTTTGATATTCATACTTGGAACGATTCTTGACAGCAGGCTTTATGAAAATGCCAACGGATATGGACATCCGGCACCGGTGTTCACCTTATTGTTTTCATTTGGTGCTGTGGTTTTTTTTGCTATCGGAAATTTGGTTGTTCTTATTATTCTTATAATAGCAGTAGTCAGGGCAGGTAAAAATCGAAAAGAACAATCCTGAAGCAGTATCGGATATATCAATAAAACGAAAGATGATAAAAAATATGAAACTTGATATAACAAACCAAATTCGAAATAATCAAATCTATATGGATTATTATCAGGAATTAAAGCAACTTGAAAAGGATAGAATATATTGTAAGCACGACTTTGACCACTTTCTGGATGTGGCTAGAATTACTGTACTTTTGGCAAGTAAGAATAATATAGATATGGACGAAGATATTATTTATGCTGCCGCCCTTCTTCACGACATGGGGCGAATAGCCGAGTATAAGGATGGTACGCCTCACCATATAGCAAGCTGTGATATAGCTAAGGAAGTTTTAGAATACATAGCTTGTGACGATGAAAAAAAGGAGGTTATTATATCTCTTATCAGATGTCATAGAAATCCGGAAAATCCACCGGGGTCCTTGCAGTTCTTTTTCAGAAATGCAGATAAGATTTCCAGAAAGTGTTACGCATGCGATGTGATAGATAAGTGCAACTGGCCTGACGAAAAGAAAAATTTGGATATAAAAATGTAATTTTATTATCAAAGAGGTAATAGATATTATGAGAATTGGAAATAAAGAATTTGATCTTATGAATAACTGCTATATTATGGGAATACTTAATGTTACTCCAGATTCATTTTCGGATGGAGGCAAGCATTTTACTTTATCGGATGCGATGAAAGCGGTTGAAAAAATGATACGGGATGGTGCAGACTTTATCGATATAGGTGGAGAGTCCACAAGGCCGGGATTTACTAAGATTTCAGATCAGGAAGAGATAGAACGGGTGCTACCGGTTATTGAAAAGGTTAAGAGCGAGTTTGATGTAAGCATCTCCTTGGATACATATAAGTATAAGGTTGCAGCTGAGGGAATAAAGGCTGGAATTGATATAGTAAATGATATATGGGGTCTAAAGTATGATAATGGAGAGATGGCACGGCTTGTAGCAGAGAATAATATCCCTTATATCCTCATGCATAACAGAAAGAATGATAATTACAAAGATTTCTTTAAGGATTATATATCTGATTTTGAAGAGAGTCTTAGGATAGCAGAGGACGCCGATATTCAGAAAGATAAGATTATACTCGATCCGGGTGTTGGGTTTGCAAAGAATGTAGAGAAGAACTTAGAGGTTATAAGAAGAATTGATGAGCTAAAGGAGAGGTTTAATCTACCGGTACTTCTCGGAACTTCCAATAAGTCGGTTATCGGACTTACCCTGAATCTACCCGTGGAAGATCGACTTGAAGGAACTCTTTCTACAAGTGTAGTGGGAGTTATGAAAGGTGCATGTATACTGAGGGTTCACGATGTAAGAGCTAATAAGCGCGCTATGGATATGACCAAAGCTATTATGTCTTGATTCTCTTCCTTTTACACATATCCTTTATATGCAATTGGTTTTATCAGGAATAACTCGCAGAAAAATGATGTACCAACTGTTGAAGTAAACAACCTTAAGGTACATGAGTAAACTACACTATTTATTAGGAGGCAGTGCCTTGAATACAGAAGATAAGATAATAATCGAAGAACTAAAAATATATGCATACCACGGTGTGCTTGAAGAAGAAAAGCAATTTGGGCAGGAGTTTGTAGTTAATGCTTGTCTTTACTTAAGTTTAGAAAAAGCAGGGTTAACGGACGACCTAAATGAAACTGTGAATTACGCTGAAGTTTGTGCTCAGATAGAAAAGAGTATGACTTCGAATAAGCATGATCTTATAGAAAAAGTTGCTCAAAAAACAGCTGTTGATATCATGAACAAATTTCCGATGATTGATGCAATTGATCTTGAGATCAGAAAGCCGAAAGCACCTATAGATATGAAGTTTGGCTGTGTTAGTGTGAAGATACACAGAGGTTGGAAAAAATCAGTTATTTCTATCGGCTCTAACATGGGAGATTCGTCAAAAATAATAGAAAATGCTTATAAAAAAATCAAAAATGAAAAGATGATAAGAAATGTTACCATGTCATCTATAATAAAAACCAAGCCTTACGGATATACAGAGCAGGATGATTTTCTAAATGGCATTATAGTATTGGATACATTGTATTCTCCGTACGGCCTTTTGGATTTTCTTCATACACTTGAACAGGATGCAGGACGTGAGAGATTGATTCACTGGGGACCAAGGACTCTTGATTTGGACATAGTCTTTTTTGGTGACATGATAATTAATGATGTAGATTTAATAGTACCCCATCCGGATATGCATAATCGTGAATTTGTATTAAAGCCGCTGTGTGAAGTTGAACCTCGGTATATGCATCCGATTTTCAAAAAGACAGCTTCTGAATTGTTGAGTGAGTTGACTCAGTCGTAGAAATTACTGCCTACAAGCTAGTGCGGAGATGGAAATCTTGACAAAAATTAACATGGAGATATTATGATAAATATTATAGCTGCTGTAGCATCGAACGGTGTTATTGGAAATAAGGGAGGTATTCCTTGGAATATACCTGAGGATATGAATTTTTTTAAAGAGAAAACCCTCGGACATGTGGTTATCATGGGGAGAAAGACATATGAAAGTATAGGAAAGCCGCTGTCGGAGCGGCTTAATATTGTCATAACAAGAGATGAAAAGCTACTTAAGAATAGTGAGGCAGTGAAGCAAAATATAATTGTGCAGGCAACGGAAGAGCACTATAATAATGAGCACTATAATAAAAAAGCTTCTCTTACGTTTCCTGTGTATGTAGGAAGTGTAGAAGAAGCTTTAAATGTAGCAAAAGCTTATATTAAGACTGACCCAAATACTGATAAAAACAGCATTAATTCGGATAATAAATCTTTTATAGATAACGATATTAATAATAACGATATTAATAATAACAATACTAATAATAAAGAAATATTTTTTATAGGGGGCCAGAGTGTATACAGTGAAGCCATTAACTACGCTGACAAGCTTATACTTACCAGGCTCTATGACCCCTATCCCGGTGATACTTACTTTCCTGATTTCGATGAAAGCTTATATATAATCGAATATCAGGAAAAGCGAGATGATCTAAGGTTGGAATTTCGTATATACAAGAGGATATCAAAGTAATAACCAATTGATAACCCTACTGTATATATATTTGAACAATCTAAAAAAGAATATTTACTTAATTTTACAATTATTTTACGATTCTTCGGATTTATCATTAACCACAAGAGTAGCGGAACCATAAGCCTTGATAGGTTTTCCGTTTTCATCAAACTCTGTAGTGTAGCGAACATGGAATGGGACTCTTCCTGCGGTAAGGGGCATGATAGCATCCAAGCTTTCTACGCCATTTGCAATCTGGTCATGCCAGTCTCTGTACATATCTGCGTAGTCCGGTTGGAATAATCCCGATGCTATAACCGGCTCCGGATAATCTTCGATTACAGGCGGAAGACCTAAGTCCCTCATACATCTAAAGCATGGGCGCATCTGCTTGGTAGCAATCGTGTATTCCCATGCATATATATTGGCGTGTTCAAAGGCATGCTCAAGCTTAACTTCATTATCATAGATAGAATTAAAGTGATGCTTTTCTTTTGTTATATTCTGTACCATGGCGTAGAATAGGTACTGATTATCAGCGTAACCTATTAGCCTGATAAAGCTTCTTACACAGATGGTATCGTCACCGCAGCACTTTGAAGATATATTTCTCCATGTTTCACAGGTCTCCTCAGATCTGGATTCTATAGCTTTTTTTAGGGTGTCTTCATAAATCTTTTTATTACTTTCATCCAGACAATCCCAAGGGTTTGACTTAAGTATATCCGTTTCATCTAAATTCATGCCGATTTCTGTGATGTATTTATCATTATAGCGATTAATCTCTATCTCACCATCCTCATAGGAAAATATAACGGCACCGCCCACATAGTTATTAAATATAAGTGTTTCCATGGAAATAGGATCCCAGAACTTACCTGCATCCAAAGTATCAATAAGGTGTAGTGATGTCTTAAGAGGTTCGTGATAAAGCTTCTTAAGTGCCTCTACGAATTCATCTTCAGGCAAAGGCCTAAAGTAAAGGTAACCCTGAACATAGATACAACCGAGACTCTTCATAAAGTCTGCAAGTTCTAAGGTTTCCACACCCTCCGCAATTATAGTGGTATCAAGCCACTTTGCCATCTGAATAACCGTACTTATGATAACACCGCCTCTTCCTCCTATGTTACCCCTGAGGAAGTTCATATCAAGCTTGATTATATCAACATTTAAGTCCTTCAGCACATTTAGGGAAGAGTAACCGCTTCCAAAGTCATCCATTTCCACCAGATAGCCGTAGGAGTGAAGTTTGTCCATAACACTTTTTACAAGCTGTATGCCTCCGATAGCTGAGGATTCTGTTATCTCTACCTGAAACATCTTTACAGGAACACCGTACTTAAGGCGGATTTCCTCAAGTTCTGCAGGGTAATCATATCCGTAAAAATCGTAACGAGACATATTTACGGATATGGGCACAACTGTAAGACCCGCATCCATCTGATTCTTTTGAAATTTACAAACTTCCTCAAATACAAACAAATCCGCATCGTGTATGAGATTATTTTCCTCTAAAACAGGCACAAAGTCTATAGGAAGCTGCATACCAAACTCAGGATCAATCCAACGAAGAAGCGCTTCAGCACCGATTATCTTACCGGTAGCGTGATTTACCTGAGGTTGATAAAAAACTTTGAGATATCTATTACTTAATGCGGCTTGAAAATTGTTCAACAGTTCGTCTCTACTCATTCTTTTTTCCATACCAATCTCCATTTCTAATAATACTGCATAATATCCGCTCCAATTAATAAGATGATAACATTATTTACAGGATATTTCAATTAGTTTTTACCCCAGCTTCAAGAAATATCCCACCTTAAGATAAAGCGTAGATGGAGGTATTGACAAGCGAGTCTTGACAAGCGAGTCTTAATCTGAGTAAAAACACCTTAAAAATTAAATCAAAATCACTTCACACAAGTTTTTATCGGATTTAAAGATTATTTCAATGCGAATTCAGGATGAAAAAACATTTTTATAGTATATTGATTTTTTTATTCGTTCCCAAATTTTTAAAAAAATAATTAGCCTTATTTCAATAGGGGTTTTCATAAAATCTTAAGAAATGTCTAAAATACAGGCTTTTTCTGTGTTTTACTCTGGAGAAATGGAGGGGGAGTAAGGAGAATTATGGAGAAAAGTTTATAGTATCATAATACATAAGTATTTCGTTTTTGCAAAAACCATAACAATTTAACAGTTTATTTGACGTTGTTTTCGTAGTATTTTTTAAGCATTTTATAAGGTTTTTTATAGGTTTTTTGTATTTTTGTATGAAAATTCTACGATAAATAGCGTTAAATAACAACGAAAGGAGAGTATGCTGATGGAACAGAGAAAAAACATCAAACATTATTCGTATTGGAAGAGGATCTTTTCGTTTATTTTAGCATTTGCAATGATCGTGACGGGTGTAAATGTTGATTTTAACGTTAAGACTGCGAAGGCATACGGAGATGGACCGGCAGTTTCCTATAAAAATAAGGAAGTTATGCTTGAGTTCAACGCTAACACCATGCCCGCAGGTTATACTCTTGAAAGCGGAAATATCTACCATGTAAGGAAGAATACAACCTTTGCGGCTGTAGAGGCCGGAACTCCCGGTTTAAGGGTCAAAGAAGGTGACACGGTAATTATTTATATTGATAAAAATGCAGCTCTTGAGTGTAGGGGTGCGGCAGGAAATGGCGTAACCGGTGGAGCAGCAGGTATATTAGTACAGGAAAGCTCTACACTTATCGTTACAGGTGATGGTGCTCTTATTACCAAGGGTGGTAACGGAAGTGCAGCTACTAATGGTGGCAACGGTGGAAACGGAGCCTTCGGAGGTGCTAAAACCGGTGGTAACGGCGGTGCCGGTGGTCGCGGAGCGGCAGGTGCCGGAGCAGGAATCGGAACAAACGGCGGAAATGCAGGTCAGGGAGCAGTCGAAACCGTAGGTGTGACCGAGGCTTACACTTCCGGTGATGAACTTGTAGGTAATAATGGAAGCAGTGGAGCGCAGGGTAGTGCTGCTTCAGTAGCAGGAAATGTTTATCTGTTAGGTAATATCACAGTTAATGCTAATGCCGGAACCGGTGGTGCAAAAGGAAGTGCAGGAACTGCCGGAAGTGGTAATACAAGCGTTTATCATGCTTCTTTGGCTAACTATGATGAGTATGCCGGTGGTGGTGGCGCCGGTGGTGGCGGAAGTGCTTCTGCAGATGCTGCTGCAATAGGTTCCGGATCTACAGGTGGAACAGGTGGTTCCAGTGGTGGATCAGGTGGAGTCGGTGAAGATTACGATCAAGCATATTTAGGAAGTAATTACAATGGTGGCAATGGTCAGGGTGGAATCGTTGGAAGCGCCACTTATAACGGCAACGGAACAAAGACCAATGGTAGTTATACAGGAAACGATCGAAAAGGTGGAAACGGTGGTTCTTGCTCATTTAATTCTTTCCCTGAAAACAGCCAAGGCGGAAGCGTAACCATAGGTTCTTATGCTACCTTAAACGGTAAAATGAGATTAGGAATTGATGAAACCGAAGACGATGTTAAGGAAGTACAGGAGTCACTCGGAGGATCATCAGAGACTAATAAGGGTCTTGGCGTAAGATCAACAGTAGATACACATCTTGTTACAATTAATGATGAGTTAAATATCATCTCAGATGTTTTAGATCAAAATGTAAAATTAAGTTTTAATGCTAATGGCGGATACGGTGATGATTATGTAACAGATTGTCATAATTTCCCTGAAACTATTACAATAACTGATCATAAGTATTCAGGAAAGCAGATTATAGGCTATACACTTGAAAAAGACTTAAGTGATGTAGCAGAAGATAAATATTATTTCTATAGAACAGCTATAGATGATAGAACACACACAGTATTTAAAGGACAGACTGATTCTTTTGAGAAGCTGTTTGCAACACTTGATTTTGATGCAGTTTTCTCCGGTGAATTAAGCTTCTACGCTCAGTGGGAAGATGCTGAATACAGAATCGGTTATTATAAGACATCTAATGATACTAAGCCAGCTACAATAACTGAAGAAGTATATGGTAAGTTCCTTGTTCTTACAAGAAAGCAGGCTGGTCTTGATGCAAGAGAAGGCTATACTTTCCTTGGTTGGACTAGAGAGCCTAAAGCAACCGAGGCTGAGTATAAAGCAGGAAAGCAGTACAATGGTGGTGCAACTGTAGTTCCGGGTGAGATAGTACCTATGTATCCTGTATGGAGTTTCACAGGTGGTTATACTATCGATTACGACGGAAACGGAAGTGATGAAGAGCCAGCTTACAACATCCCTGCAGCAAGTGAGGTGCTTCTTGGTGAAGATCAGGTTAAGGGTGATGAAATTGAATATAAGATTGAGTATGCTGTAAATAAGGATCGTGAAGAAGTATATCCTCAGAGAGATGGCTATACATTCCTTGGATGGTCTACGGAAGCTGCTGCTGACCCTGAGAATATTTACGCTCCCGGTGAGAAAGTACCTCTTACAGGAAATACTGTATTCTATGCACAGTGGAAGAAGAATCCTAAGCTTACCTATGAGGTAAACGGCGGTGAATTGGAGCAGACTATACCTGAGTATATCTATCAGAAGAATGATAAGGTTAAGGTTGGCTGTGACAGATTAACTTATGAGTACGATAAAGACGGCAAGAGTACAAACATTACTTGGGGAGAGCCTGTAGATATAACAAGAGAAGGCTATACATTCCTTGGATGGGTTCTTACAGAAACAGTAACAACAGGTAAGAAAGAAACCTCATACTACTATAACAAGAAGGAAAATACATGGGTTAAGATTACAGATGAAAACAAGGATACATACATGGATTCTAAAGATGCACTTGTAGAATCAGGAGATACATTTGCCATGCCTGATGATGATTCATCTGTAACTACAGACGTAGTTGTTACTGCAACAGCTAAGTGGAAAAAGAAAACAAATACAGCTCGTTTTTATTTTTCTGCTTATACAGCTAAAGGAAAGCTCAAGGTTTATGATGTAAATATTTCACAGAACTACAGTGTTACCAATAAAGGTATAACAGATAAGAAAACTGAAATTGTTACTAAAATGGCAGTTGAAATTAGTGAAGATTATGTAACTGAAAAGTTTGATGATATCAAGTATGATGCAACATTAGATTTTGATATCACAGTAAGTAATGCTTATAATCCGACTTATCTTTTTGTTTACGCCATAGGAGAAGACTTCGGAGTTAATTTAAAACCGTATATGATTAAGAGGGGTGATAATGTAATATCCGCTGATGAGATAATAGAGAATCCAACATCTTCTTCATCAGAGCCATATACTTTCTTTTACAGATTATCTAATATTAAGAAGGAAGTTGTTATTTATACTATTTACGCAGAGCAGTATGAATATAATATCAAGTACGTAGATCCTTCTGATGTTAGAAACGAAGGTGAATCTGAAGATGGTATTTATTATGCAGGTTATGAAAGTCCACTTCTTGACTCTACTAAGGTTACATCTGATGATTATGATTTCGTAGGTTGGTATGAGAGTGAGGAAGAGGCTCTTAAGGTAACAAAGAATAACGATGGCGTTAACACTGCAAATGTTGTTACACATTCAGCTGTTAGCAATCGTGGAGACAAGACATACTATGCTGCATGGCAAGGAAAGAAGTATACTATTACTTACTACAAAGCAAATTATAATTCAAATATTGCTTCAGGTAAGAATTACACAGTGGCAACAACCGATGTAGCAGTAAAGAGATTTGGTGAAACATTTGAAATTAGCAAGAATGAAGACGTTGAAGGACCAAACAATGCGGTATTCCTTGGATGGGCAACTTCTCCGGATGCAACAAAGGCTAAGTATGCACCGGGCGAAACAGTTAAGGATGTTGCTAAATCAGAAACAAAAGCTATATCACTCTATGCGGTTTGGGATATCTCAAATATCAGTATTACTTACGATGCTCAGGGTGGTAGCTTTAAGGATGGTTCAAAGTCAAAGACATATGTTGATAAGTACAAAGCAACCGCATCTCAGATCTATGAAAACTCAGGTATTAGTTCATTAGAGCCTAATATCAAGAAGGATGGTTATGCATTCATGGGTTGGGCTTTCAAGCCGGATAGTGAGGTTCCTACAATCGCAAAAGACGGTTCTGTACTGGATATGATTAAGGATAGTGAAGCTTATGAAGATGTGACAGCATATGCAGTATGGAGGGCTAAGTCCTATACACTTCAGTATTATAAGGACAACGAAGGTAATGAAATATCAGGAGTTACAACTGTAAAATACGGAGATACCATAACCATCGGTTATATTGATGACCCGCATCAGGGTGTATCTTTAAAGGTACCTGTTACAACACCTGAAGGAAAAACTCTTTTAGGATGGGCACCACAGAAGGGAACCAGCACAATATGGTACTTACAGGGTGAAAAGATAGTAGTCAGCTCAGATGTTCCTTATCTCTATCCTGTATTTACAGATAGTGAAAAGTATACACTTGCATACAATGCAAACGGTGGAACATGGACAGGATATGCACCTTACAGTATAGCTACAGCTGAAGAAAGTACAGTTAACTTTACTATAAGTAATGTAGTTCCTGAAAGAGCTGGTTATACATTCCTCGGATGGACAGAAAGACAGGATGCGACAGAAGCTACATTTAAAGCCGGAGGTACCTATAGTATCCCTGCAACTGTTTTGGAATCACATAATTACGTACTTTACGCTGTATGGAGTCCTGTTAAGTATAAGATTACCTTCAAACCTGGTAATCCTGCAACAACAGACGCTGTTTATAAGAATGCAGCAACCGCAAGTGCTGTAAGGCCTACTCTTAAGTCTCAGACTTTTGATGATCCTTCTTTAGCAGTAGATGATAGTGATACTACAAAGCAGACATATACTCAGACATTTACTTATGACAAAGAAACTAAATTAGCAAAGGCTCAGTATGAGTATCCTGGTTATGACTTTGTAGGATGGAGTGAGACTCCTGATGGTGAAGTGATAGCATTTACAGATGCTCAGGTAGTAAAGAATCTTACTGACAAAAACAATGATATTTACAAGACCTTATATGCTGTATGGAAGGTTGGCTCAACTATTAAGGTTGTATACAAGGGCAATGGAAATACAAGCAAAGACAAAACTGTACCTGAAGACGAAAATTATGTAAATGTAATAGGAGCAGAAGTTAATAATGATACTATAAAAGGTATTGAGGTAGAACTCGCAGAGCCAAAATCCGAAGATTCTTCTATCGAAAGAGAAGGCTACAAATTCATGGGTTGGACTACTGATTATGCTCATTCAGTATTTGAGGCTGATGAGACTATACCTGCAACAGCTCCTGTAATTAAGCCGGGCGAGACTGATATAATTACAGACTCTACAACATACTATGCAGTATGGCAGGCTTACAAGACATATAAAGTAACATATGACTTAAATGGAAGCATAGGAAAAGTACCTGTAGACAATAAGACATACTGTGAAGATGGCAAGTCTTATGACGGAAATGAAGTAAAAGTACTCTTTAGTCCGATTTCTCACAGATATGGTTATGACTTTCTAGGTTGGACAACTACACCACAGGCTGTTACAAAACAGTCAGTAGAGGCTACTTATACTAATGACGGAATAAATGAGTTCGAAATTAAGGAAGATACAACTCTTTACGCAGTATGGGCAGCACACAGTTATACAATTGAGTATTATGATTACAGAACTTCTACAACTCCTGTAGAAAAGAAGAAAGTTTATTACAACCAGGAAGTAAAGCTTGCAACAGGTGGTGTAGTTACACCTGAAAAGGGATATTGCTTCAAGGGATGGTCTACTGTAGCGAGCGGAAACGTTGTTTTCAAGGGTGCAGAGGCTGTTAGAAATATTACAACAAGTAATAATGTTAAGCTTTATGCAGTATATGGACCTAAGACATATCGCATAGTGCTTGATGATGATGTAGAAAGCTATACTAAGTATCTCACAGATTATAAGAAGAATCACTTTACACAGGCAACAGTTGTAGGTACAAGTGAAGAAAAAGAATTTGAAAGAGAGTACGAGGATGGCATAACAGAAGAAAAGTATACAGTTATAAACAAGTATCCTACCTACGAGATTGAGTTTAAAGATGCCTTCAAGGATATTACAATTCCATCAGTATACGGATTTGATTTTGGAGGATACGAGGTAGTTTACGGTGAAGAAAGCGTAGAAGTTTACGATAACTCAGGTAATGCAGTAAGCAATCTCAATAAAAAGGTTATCGGAGAAGATACAGCTGAGGCAGATGAAGATGGAGTAGCTGATATAGTACTTAAGGCTATGTGGATTCCACATGAGTTTGATGTAGTATTTATGCAGGATGATAAGCAGGTTGATTCTACTCATGTAACTTATGGCGATCCATTTGTAATGCCAAAATCAGTTAAGAATCTTTCAGTATCTAACGACTACACAGTAGCTGGCTGGACAACAAATGTTGATGATCAGTATCCTGCAACAGTAGATGTAGAAGATACAGTAATGTTTAAGGCTGATACTACATATCCGGCTGATGATATAGCTAAGCTTTATAACAATGGTAAGGCAGCGGTTATCCTTTATCCGGTTTATAAGACAACAGTTAAGTACAATGTACGTTTTGTTGCTGAGGATGCTACCAATGTACCTGAAACACAAAAAGTAGCTTATCAGGATAACTTTGAACTTACATTTGATGATGTAGTACTTAAGACACCTAAGAGAGAGGGTTACATCTTCGTAGGATGGTCAACAGAAGAAGACATAGCAGATGAAGAAATAATTACATATCCTTATGAAGAGGGTGCAACTTATACAATTGAAGATGTAAGTGAAGACATAGTTCTTTATGCAGAGTTTGTTGCAATAGATTACTTCATAAATTACATAGACGGAGATGAAGTAGCTGATACAGATTGTGATATGATTACTTATCCATGCGCTGATAGCGAAACAGAGGCAGCTTACACATTCAGAGCTTATGATGAAGTTTCATTTAGTGCACCTAAGGGTTACAAGCTTCTTGGATGGTCACTTAAGAAGGGTGCTAAGGCAGATGCAATTGATTTCTATCCGGGACAGAAACTCGACAGAGCACTTAAGACAGAGTTAGGAGATGAAGTTAATCTTTATCCTGTATGGGGTGAAAAGAACTACACAGTTATATTTGATGCAAATAATGAAGAAGCTTTCGGAACGACCAATAAACAGGTGATGACATATGATCAGGCTTCAGCTCTTAATAAGAATCAATTTAGATCATTTGATTATTCATTCCAGGGATGGAGCACAGTAGCTACATCAAGTGCAGTTGAGTACCACGATGCTGAAAGTGTAGACTTAAGTGAATTGGCTACAAGCAGCGATGATTATGTAGATGAAAACAGTGATGTAGAAGTTACACTTTACGCAGTATGGATGCCTGAAATTGAAGAAAAAGAGGCAACTATTACATATGGCGATAAGTTAGATGTTTCAACACTGTTCATTATTCCTGCACTTGCAGGTGAAGCAACGTACCATATTCCACTTCTTGGAACAGATGCTTCTATTGACGGAACAGAATTTAAGTATACTAAGGCAGGTGTTTATCCTGTACTATTAATTACAAATTCTAAAGATGGAATAGGATACGGTTTAGGATACACAACAATAACAGTAGAAAAAGCTCAGGCAGCGGGAACAATAATCTTAGATAATAAGTTTGATTACTCAGATATTGATAAGATAGCTCCAGAGATTAAGTTCACTAATCCTTTAGATGAAGAAGATTATTCACCTGAAATTACATTTGAGTACAAGGTTGCAGGCGAAGATGATGAAACCTATGATGCTGATATCAATGAAGTAGTCAGCAAACCGGGAACATATGTGGTTCGTGCAACCGTAGCAGACACAGATAACTTTAAGGGATTTACAGTATCAAAGAAGTTTAAGATTAGCAACCTTAAGTTTGCATCTGTAGTAACACCTGCAGCAGTTGAAGTAGGTAACGGAGCAGCTAAGACAGCAGAAGGTCTTAATCTTCCTGAAACAGTTAAGATAGTACTTGAAGACGGAAGCAAGATAAAGGCTGACGTTACTTGGGATACAGCTTCAGTTACAGATTATGACAGAGGTATAAAGTACCAGGATCAGACATTTACAGTTAATGGTACAGTTGATATTCCTGACACAGTACGTAATGTAAGCGAGGATGAAATCACAACAAGTATCGAGGTAACTGTTCTTAAGGATGAAAATAATCTTGACGAAGTTAAATCAGATTTAATTACTAACCTTTTGTTAAATGCATATAATGTATATGATAATTACGATGAAGCTGAGCAGGATGAAATCACTAAAATAGTAAAGGAGACCAGAGAGGCTATTATAGCTGCAGAAAGTGAATCGGAAGCAATGATGGCTTATGCTATGGCATTTAAGCGTATTGAACTCCTTACTACATCAGATCAGCACCGAATCGAAGAACTTGATGAGAAGATTGATGTAACTAGTGCAGCAGCAATCGAGGCAATTAATAATACTAAGGAAGAACTTGATGAAAAGATCAATGACACTAAGGAAGAACTTGATGAGAAGATTGATGTAACAAGTGCAGCAGCAATCGAGGCAATTAATAATACTAAGGAAGAACTTGATGGAAAGATCGATGACACTAAGGAAGAACTTGATGGAAAGATCGATGACACTAAGGAAGAACTTGATGGAAAGATCGATGACACTAAGGAAGAACTTGATGGAAAGGTCGATGACACTAAGGAAGAACTTGATGGAAAGATCGATGACACTAAGGAAGAACTTAATGATAAGATCGATGGAGCTAAGGATGAGCTTGATAAGAAGGTAGATGATGCTAAGGATGAGCTTGACAAGAAGGTTGATGACGCTAAGAATGAGCTTGATAAGAAGGTAGATGATACCAAGGATGAGCTTGATAATGCTATCGATAATGCAGTTGATTCTCATATGAAAGATGTAGTTGCAGTAGCCAGCCAGGCAGCTATTGATAGACAGATAGCTAAGGAAAATGCAGATGCAGCAAGTAAGAGCGCAGCTCAGGCAAATGCTAAGGCAGATGCAATCAATGCAAAGACTACAGCTGAGAATACAGCATATCAGAATGAGCTTGCACTTAATGCAGGACTTAAGGTTAGCCAGACAGGCAGCCAACTCATCATCGAGTGGGGCAAGGTAGCAGGTGCAGATGGATACAAGGTATTTGTACAGTATTGTGGAAAGGCTTACACCGCTGATGCAACCAGCTTACTTACGGGAGATGCAACAACAAGTGTAGTAATTAACTCACTAAACGGCAAGAAGCTCAAACTTAAGAAGAACTTCAAGCTTTATGTAGTAGCTTACAAGACGGTTAATGGCAAAGAAGAGATTCTTTGTAAGTCAATAGCAGCACACGTTGTAGGTAGAAAGAATAAGAAATATACCAATGCTGAATCAATTGTAGTAGATAACACCAGCATTTCACTTACAACAGGAGCAAGCGAAAAGATCAAAGCTAAGACAAAACTTATCCAGAACGGAAAGAAGAAGAAAAAGCAGCTTTCAAATAAGCACGCTAAAGAATTCCGTTATGCAGTAAGTGATAAGACTGTTGTTTCAGTTGATAAGAATGGTGTTGTTACAGCACTTGCAGAAGGAGAGTGTACTGTATATGTATACTCCAGAAACGGACTCGCAGTAGCAGTTAAGGTGAAAGTAACAAAGACCGTTTAAGAAGTTTTAGTAGAAATCATAACAGATTAGTAGTATAGTAGTGGAGGTTTCTGCTTATGGCAGGAACCTCCGTTATTATAAGTCAGACTTCCGGGAAAAAGTGTAAGACTTTTGTATATATGGCTGTGATAGCGAAGAAGATGATAAAATAAAAAAGGGGATAAAGCTATCATGAGTCTTATTGATCGTCTTGGAATATACAGGTTTATACAGATGATTTCAGTTGCAAGCTTTGAACTTGTACTTCTGATAATCATAACATTTATGCTCATTCACCTTATAAGGGATAAAAAGAATCCAAATATTAATTCCATAGTACCGCCTTTTACAAAGGAAATAATTATCTTCTTTATCCTGGTTTTCCTTTATAATTATTCAGACATATTTTTAAATATTTTCTTAGGAGTAAATACTAAGATTGCGGGCGTATTGGTTCGTGTCTATGTGGCGCTGTATGATTTTATAGGAGCAATGTTTACTATATTTTTCCTGGAAATAATAAAGAATCAAATAATAATTCCGGAAAAAAAGCATATTCTAAAAAAAGTAACAATAGGTATGCAATTTTCGCAGCTGGTACTTATAATCCTTTTAATAATAACCCAGTTTAACGGTTTCTTTTATACATTTGATAAAAACAATAATTATATAAGAGAAAAAGGCTTTGGAGTATGGTATTACATTACGCTGATATGCTTTATTTATATAGGAATTATAGTTTTATGTAATTGGAATAAGATAGATATATTTTTTAGAAAAGTTATGGGTTTTGGTTTCGTATTTCCGATACTGGCATTTTTAATCTACTATCAGACAGATGCTGTGGATCTTAACAATATATCGGTTATCATAGTTGCGCTTATTGCATTTTTGCTTTACGAAGATAATAAAACCAAATATATAATTGAAAAAACTAAGGAAATAGAGAAAGCCAAAAATCAATTGATGCTATATCAGATTAAACCTCATTTTCTATACAATACATTAACTAGTATGATATATTATACAGATAAGGATTCGCAAAAAACAAAAGAAATGCTTCTGAATTTTTCTAAATATCTGCGTAAAAATCTTTATCTGGAAAACTATAAGGAAGTTATACCATTTTCAGATGAACTTGAGTATACAAATCTTTATTTGTCTCTTGAAAAAGTGCGATTTGAGGATGATCTTACAATTGAATACGATATAAAAACCGATGACTTTTATGTCCCTGTTTTATCCGTGCAGACCATGGTTGAAAACGCAATTAAACATGGTATAAGAAAGAATGAAAACGGAATAGGAATACTTAAGATAATAACTGAAAAATCAGAACAAAACTATATAGTTAAAATTGTAGATAACGGTGTGGGATTTGACACCAAAAAGATAGATACTTTGGATTCTACTCACATAGGAATTAGAAATGTTTCGGAAAGAATTAAGAAAGAGTGCAACGGTAAACTGATAATAAATTCAGCTCCAAATAAAGGAACGGAAGTTAAGATAATAATTCCGTCAAATTACAATGAAGTAGATAATAATTGATGTTTTTTAGCAAATGGATTTTTATATGTCTTTTAGCTAAAAGTTATATAAAATGCTGATGATAAAATACGTTAGACGATATAACAAAGATAGTAAGGTAATAAAAATTCAATATGCAATATACAAAATGAAAGAAATGATAAGGAAAGGTGGGTAATGAGTATGAAGATTCTGGTTATAGATGACGAAAAGCCGGCCCTTAACCTCCTTGTGGATACAATCAATCACGTGAGGGGAGGGTATGATGAGATTGTCTCATTTACGCATCCTGAGGAATTTGATAATTATGTAAATAACAATTCATTTGACGTAGCATTTGTAGATATAGAATTGGGAAGAATATCGGGTATACAGCTTGCTTTTAAGATAAAAAAGCATTCTCCTACCTGTAATATTATATTTGTTACAAGCTATTCGCAATATGGTGTGGACGCTTTCAAGGTAAGGCCGAGCGGATATGTATTAAAGCCTTACACGGAAGAAGAGATTAAAACAGAGCTTGAAAACCTTAGAAATCCGGTGGAAGTAAAGGCTGAGAAGAAATTAAGAGTTATAACCTTTGGAAACTTCGTGGTTTACAAGGATAAGGATGAGCTTCTTCACTTTACAAGGACTGCTTCAAAGGAGATATTTGCCTATCTTATAGATTGTTGTGGCTATCCTGTAACAACCTCCGAAATAGCAGAGGATGTGCTGGAGAAAGACCTGGACAAGCAGATTTCAAAAAATCTTTCAAAGATAATTAAAAGCATGATGGACGATTTAGAAAAAGCCGGCTATCCGGATGTAATCATAAAACAGAACAGACAGATACAGATCAATAAAAACAGAGTTTCATGTGATTTTTATGATGCTCTTAATGGCGATGTTTCTGCTCTGAATTCGTATCATGGTGAGTACTTGATTGATTACTCATGGGCTGAGCTAAGCGAATCAGCCGCGCGAATCAGAAGTATGATAAATATGTAATAATTTGACTTATATTGTCACCCTTTTGTCACGCTGTAAATGTTATAATTTTCCATAACAAAAATGAAGTTAGTGAAACCTGTTATTTTGAATAATTGGTATTTATCTTGCATAAATCATAATATACAGCGATTTAGTCGGATTTTTATTTTTTATGCATAGTTTTACAGTTAAGAATGGAGGTTGCATATTATGATAATAAAAAAGAGATTTACTGCTGCTATCATGGCTTTTGTCATGGTATTTGTCGTGACACTGGGTAAGGCAGCACCTGCTAGCGCAACAGATAAAAAGAAAGAAGGTTCTACTCTCTACATCAGTGAAGTAAAAATAGGTATGGGAGAGACTGAAGATGAGGCTAAGAAGGAGTTAGAGGCAGAAGGATATACAATCTTAAAAGATGAGAAAGGAAAACTCGCGGACTTAAATGTGGATGCGGGTTCTAATAGTGCCCTTAAGGAAGGAGCAAACGATAAAATAGTATATCTGGGTTACAAGACTACAGATAATGCTTATGACGCAATCACTGATTTAGCTGTGATGAATATGAAAGGTGGGTACTCCTTAGAGGATTATAATATTCTCATGCAACAGACAATGGACTCTCAGATAAAGCCTTTTGTTGAGAACTTTGTAGCAACTCTTGATGAGTACCGTGAGAATTACAAAAAGCCGGAAGCATCATTAAACCACATTCGTGCGGACTATATGCGTAGATCCATGAATATGATGATAGATGATGATACAGGTAAGCCAATGGGAGATTTGCTTTTAAATAAGACAAAGTATGAACTGGGTGATGAAGCATATAATAAGCTTTCAGACGATGAGAAGAAGAATCACTGTGATATATTAACTCTTCTTATGCAGGCAAACGGACAGGCTACTATGGTCCTTAAGAAGCTTGTGAGTCGCGCTTCCGATACATCGAAAAAAACATGGATTGATCGCTTTAAGAAAACAACTCTCGATGATTTGATTGAGGATATTCAAGACGAAGATGAATCGCTGTCAACGAAAAAAGATGTTATGGATGCACTGGACAGAAAGTATGGAGATAAAGCTAATCTAATCTTAAATAAATGGGAAGAGTTCCGGAGCCAGATAGTTGATTATGAAGAAAAAATGGAGAATCTTCAGGACTCTAATGAAGAAACCAAGGAGGCTCTTGAATCTTCGGAAAAAACAGATCCGGAGGAAATATCAGATGAAGACCTGGAGGCGAAAACCGATGCTCAGGTTGAAGTGACAAGCCAGGCCTATGACGCAGAGATTGTGGGAGTGTGCGTATATATGGAGACGGTTAAGTACGGTGATGACTCCATGTATGAATTTTTCAGTAGAGATTTCGATGAAGTTTCCACAAAGGAAGGCAAGCGTTCCCTCTATCCAATCATAGCTTCACTTAGTGCCGGTCAGGAGGCAGGACTTGATTTCCTATCTATAGTAGAGTTATTCTCTATGGCTTTGTCTGATGAGACTGCATATAAGAATGCGGAAAGCGAGCTTAAAAATATAGATCCCGCATCTGTATATGAAGGAGTAAACCGTGAGATTTACGAAAAAGGCGGAGTTGCACTTACATCGAAATCACTTAGAGCAAAGGCTCTTGGTAACGAGCAGAGTGCTGAATACAAGATGGGAACACTTCCGATTGTATTCTGGGGTGTGACTGCAGGGTTTGCAGCTGCATCAATTACTTCATCCATAGTTTTTGCAGCGTCAAAGAAGTTTGTGAAAACTGTTTCATATGTAGAAAAATTTCTTGAACCTACAGTGATTTCTTATGAAGGTGTTGCAAGAGTAGATATGATGAAAAGTTTATTTGATGATTTAGCGAATGATGTTAATACTATGGATTCTTTTAGAGCATATCTGAATAATTCCGGCTTTAGTTCGGCCCAGAAAGAGATTGCAAAGGAAACCGTAGAAAAGCTGGAAGGTCGTATTCAAGAAACTCTTGGTCAGATTGCGGAGCTTGAAAATAACGGAACTATAACACATACTGAATCGGTGATGAAGAAGGTTGTAACCAAAACGCAGGTTTACAATCAAGTGGCAAAGTATCTCGCTGTTGGAATGGCTGTGGTCACATTAATCATGACCATAGTATCCACAACACTAACATTACTCGATGCAAAGAAGTTCTATGATATAGATTTTGATCCCATTCCCAAATACATGGTTGATGAGGCGGATATCACCACATCCAATGAAAAAGGTGATAAGGAGATGATAAAGAACGAGACGGCTTACTACAGGGTAGTAGAGTGTAATCGAACCGAGGGAGACAGCGATGTTACCAAGAAAAACTTTAAGGCCATGGGTACAAGAAATGATTTAAATGGTGACATCGGAAAGGAGTGGCTTTCACTGTATGCAGTTAAGTATTTAGGTGGTGCACCTATTCTTGCTGACTCACTCCTTTACAGGAAAGATAGTGATACGGTTCCAAACGGCTACAGCACCGGTATTCATGATTTCGGTAACATGGCAGCTTGCAACCTAAATAATGCTAAATTCCTTTTCCCTGATAAAACTCCTTCCATTAAGGTATTTTACAAAATCGATACTAAGACAATAAAAGAGCTTACAGCTACGGGTTCACTCTTCGGAGTAGGTTATACAATTTTAAGCGGTGGCGTAGGACTTTTAGCAGGAATTCTTATCGGAGCCTTATTTATGGGACGCAGAAAGAAAGAGAATATCGCAAAATCATAAATAATATCAAAAGAATCAAAAGAAACAAAAAAGTATCAAAAAGAAGTATCAAAAGAATATAAAAAAAGCTTGCATATTATCTCTGATTGTGATAATATAATTGTCGTTGCTGAAGCAACAGATATATATTCTTTTGAATGGACCTTTAGCTCAGTTGGTTAGAGCAATCGGCTCATAACCGATCGGTCCTGGGTTCGAGTCCCAGAGGGTCCATTTTTTTTATTTGGCCCAGTGGCTCAGTTGGTTAGAGCGCCGCCCTGTCACGGCGGAGGTCACGGGTTCGAGTCCCGTTTGGGTCGTAAAAGATAATTTCGCAAGCGAAATTATCTTTAGAAGAATTGCAAGGCAATTCTTCTAAAATCAAATAATTACGAAGTAATGCAGGAATTTGGATTTGCTGAAGAAATCCGAAGGATTTCTTCTAAAATTAAATTTACTTCGTAAATTTATCTTTTGCTAGAGAATTGCGAAGCAATTCTTTTAAAGATAAAATTTATGAAATAAATTTTATCTTTTGGGATCTTAGCTCAGCTGGGAGAGCATCTGCCTTACAAGCAGAGGGTCATAGGTTCGAGCCCTATAGGTCCCACGATGCCGCAGTGGCGGAATTGGCAGACGCCCGGGACTTAAAATCCCGTGGGTAGTGATACCCGTGCCGGTTCGACCCCGGCCTGCGGCAGTACATGTTATTTATCCTCATCGAACTGATGGGGATTTTTTCATATTACAGAGTTGTCCACATTTTCTTGTTTGATTTGATGTAAAAATTCAAAAAACGGAGATAAAAAATGCTAAAATTTCTTGAAAATATTAATTACACCAGGATTGGCGGATACCTTATAACCGCTGGTATTACGCTTATTGTAGCCTGGATTTTGAGAAAAATAGTTTCAAAAGCTTTCAAAAAAATTAATGAAAAGCAAAAAAGTATTTATTTTACATTTTTGGAAAAATTTGTAAAAACATTGATTATTATAGGAGCGATTCTGGTTCTTTTTTCAGCCCTTGAGGGTACTCAATCCATATGGAAGAGTTTGCTGGGTGGAACCGCTGTCATAAGTGCTGTCATTGCATTTGCCGCACAGGATGTACTAAAGGATGTTTTAGCAGGATTTATGATAAGCTTTTACAAGCCTTTCGAGATTGGCGACAGGATAGAGCTTGAGAATGGAATAACCGGAGTGGTAGAGGATATTACCATGAGACACGTGGTTATAATTACCATAGATTCTATAAGAGCGGTTGTTCCGAACCGAAAAATCAACGAAACTAATATCATTAATTATAAGTTTAACAGCAATTTGAAAAGCGTTCATTTTAAGTTTAATATTGATTACAAAGCAGACATCGAGAAGGCGAAGAAAGTTGTTTGTGATGTTGTGAAATCAAGTAAATATGCAGTTCCCGGTAAGATTGACAAGAAGGGCGAGATGGTTTATGCGCCGGTATATTTTCTAAATATTGATACTAGTTCTTTGGTGATTGGGACTACGGTTTACTTTGATTCATGTCCTACTGAGGTAATAAAGGATGAGATTAATACTAGCGTTATGATGGCATTTAAAGAGAATAACATCGAGATTCCTTATGATTATATTAATGTTATTAATACAAAATAATAGACATACGCGTATTATTGGTGTATAATTGCATTAAATATTTCGAATGCTAATATTTATCACGTAAAAAGATTTGCTCAGTCAGATAATTATTCATAGATTTACAATCTATAATCTTGAACTGATTAACTTTATAAAAGATGGTACAAGGTGTTAGAATTTATAAATAAATATTAGCTATGGTATAAGGAGGTTATGCACATGGATAAGGTTATAACCATCGGTCGCCAGTATGGTAGCGGCGGTCGTGATATAGGAAAAGCGATAGCTATGGAGTTTGGTATTCCGTTTTATGATAATGAACTGATTTCACAGGCCGCAAAGGATAGTGGTTTTTCAGAGGAAAGTTTTGTGCGAGCAGAAAACAAAGCTACTAACAGCTTATTGTATTCGCTTGCTATGGGGATAAATATATATGGAAATCAGGATTTCGGACTGAACAATATGTCATTGGATGATAGGATTTTCTTTGCTCAGTCCAATATCATACGAAAAGTTGCCAAGGAAGGGCCATGTGTTATAGTTGGTAAATGTGCCGACTATGTTTTGAAGGATAGTTGCGAAACATTTAATTTATTTATAAAGGCAGATATGGATTTCCGGCTCAAGCGAGCTATAGAGGTCTATGGTGATTCACCTGATACTGCAGCCGAAAATATTATCAAAACCGATAAAGCCAGGGCTAATTATTATAAGTATCATGTAGGGGAGAGGTGGAACGACCTGGGAAATTATGATCTGGTTATAAGAAGTGATATAGCAGACTTCGATACGATAGTAAAGGGAATAGTTACGATTTTAGAATGATAAGGGAGGAATTGAAAAATGAGTGTTGTTGAGAACAAGGTTTCGGAACTTTTAAAGAATTCAAAGAATATTTTTGTTTTTTGCGGTAATACCATTACCAGAGATATAGGGCTTCATGGTGTTCTTTCGGAGCATATAGCCTATGAAGTTGAGGATTATTATGGCTACTCAAGTGAGGAACTTATGACCGAAAACTTTTTAACAAGAAGAGTTAAGCTTTTCTTTGATTATTATCAAAATATAATGCTTGGAACCAAAGATCCGGGCATCCCTCCGATTCCTAGGTATATAAAGGATATGCAGGAAAGAGTAAATATCGGTTCTGTCATTACAAACACGGTTTATAGTCTTTATGAGAAAGCCGGATGTAAAAATGTTATATCCATTAACGGAACAGTCGAGAAGAATACATGTACAAGCTGTGGTAAAGTATTTGATGCAGAGTATGTACGTGCACACAGACTTATCCCACACTGTGATAAGTGTCAGGTAACACTTCGGCCTGGATTTACACTTATAGGCGAAACCATAGATAACGGTCTTATGTCAAAAGCTTTAAATGAAGTTGAAAAGTCAGACGTTGTTCTTGTTATAGGATCTAGCTTGAGAGATAAAGTGTTTAAGAGTCTTATAAAGTATTATACAGGAGATAGTATAATCGTAATCAATAAAGAAGAACTCTTCGGTGATGAAATAGCTAACTACAGACTTTATGGTGATATTAATGAAATAGTTGGAAGACTTAGAGATGATATAGTAAAGACTGTTCCTGTAAGGGATAAGGAAGAAGCAGATACAGAAGATACTAAAGAGCGTTCAGATGCAGAAACTGATACAGAAAAGACTACAGAAGAGACTGCAGAAGAGACTGCAGATAAAAAAGATAATTAGTATTAGGAAGTTAGTATAGATAAAGAGGAAGGTAACAAAATACAAAACTCAAATAAAGGATAAAAGGTTAAAAAATCAGGTTTGGATTTGTGTCCGAATCTGATTTTTTATTGTGTGGGGGAGTGAACCCTCCTAAATCTTAGATTTTCTCAAAAGGGATGGTTCTGAAGCTATGATTTCCGCCTCACAGCCAGAACTTTTGACTAAAACCGTAAAAAATACTGGTCCGGACAGCTTGCACTGAGTCTCACAGCCAGAACTTTTGACTAAAACCGTGAAAAGTTCTGGTCCGTGCAATACGGACCGCCTCTTCCATATGTTTGACAACAAGTACCATAACATGCTAAAATTTATATAATATTTCACATAAAACAAAACCAGAAAACAAAACTAAAAAAGAAGAATATAAGAAGTGAGGACAATTATGGAAGAGTGTAAGTATTATATAATCTCAAATAATCTCAGTGGAAGTGGCAGAGAATATAGGACTGTCATAAGAATTCTCAAGATGTTTAAGAAGTCTGATATCCCTTACAAGGCTTATATGACTAAGTATAAGGGGCATGCAAGATTTCTTGCCGGAAAGATCACAAAGGATATTGCACCTGATAGAGAGATTCACATTATAGTACTGGGTGGAGACGGTACTGTAAATGAAGTGTTAAATGGTATTGTCGATCTTTCGAAGGTTATCCTAAGTGTATATCCAACAGGGTCCGGAAATGATTTTATCAGAGGTCTTCGTATAAAGAGGACACCTGAAGAGTTTTTCGAGGCTGTTACAGGAGAAAAAGAACCCTTCTCGATTGATTTGGGAAAGATTTATTTTGCTGATGGGACATCACATCTTTTTGGCATAAGTACAGGAATCGGAATGGATGCACTTGTGTGCAGAAAGGCTGGAAACTCTTTATTAAAGCCGATTCTCAACAAGCTTAACGCAGGGAAGCTTACCTACATCTTACTTACCATAGAGACACTCTTTACCATGAGATATGTACAGTGTGATATAGCTTATACACTTCTTTCGGAGAGTGGAGAGGTAACATATCAGAAACTTCATCTCGATAGGATGATATACATGGCTGTTCTCAATGCTTATGCTGAGGGGGGCGGTGTTAAGATGGCTCCGGGAGCTAAGATGAATGATAACTTATTTAATATTTGCGGTGCTCATGGCATGACAAGGATTAGAGGGTTTATGACCTTACCTTCTTTGGCACGAGGAAACCATAAAGGCAAGCGTGGTATACATACCGACGAAACTTATTCCTTTACTTTAAAAACATCTTCACCTATGGTTGTTCATACTGACGGTGAAGATATGGGAGAAAGAGATTATATGCATGTTGAGTGTCTTTTTGATGCTATTAGAATGGTATGATGTTTACACTTTTTTAACAAAGTAAAGATTGATTTTTTTACCAAGGTGTTGTACAATTTCTAATGGGTAATTTTGATTTTTTATGTCAGAATAAATGGTGATTAAGTACATTCATAAGGGGGATAATTATGACCACAGAATACAAAGATACTCTGAAGATGCTTCAGACACTAACTAAAACTACAGATTACTTAAGAAAAAACAACTTAAAAACAGTTAATGCTAAGATGCTTCCTGCCTTTAATCAGATTTATACAGGTATTTCCACATTGACTGATTCATTTTACGGTTGTGCACAGCTAGAAGGCAATAAGGTTTTAGATAACCTGAAGGATGCTATGGATAATGGCGCTGCGCTTTCAGCTTTCTTTGAAGAGTTTGATAAGTGGAATTCTATATTATCCACTGATTTAGAAACCCTCAATGGTTACGCAATCAAGTTAGATTATGATTTCCATAAGCTTATGATTAGAATTCATAACATCTCTTCTGAAGATTTAATCGCAAATCTCAAGAAAGAGCTTGATAAGCTTAAATCAAAGTCTGAAAATAATTATAAAAAGCTCATTGAATTTTTAAACAGCTTCTCATATTATTGGGGAAAGCTTGATCCTGAGAAGGATGAATTTGAGCATTTTGAGACATGTGTAAGCGAACTTAAGGAGCATGCTGAAAAGTATATCTGGTTATACGATATGCTTGCAGATATGCGTTCTAAAAAAGTTCTCTACGGAATTATTAAATTCTGGATTGATCTTGACTTTGATTACAAGAATACATTAGTTGAAAAGAACTTTGATTCTTACTTTGATATGGATATCTTAAAGGGAATGTCAGGAGAGGAAGTAATAGTTGATTGTGGCGCATACACCGGCGATTCCATTCTTTCTTATCTTGAGAACTTTACAGGATATAGCAAGGTTTATGCTTATGAGATGGTTCCTTCTATTTTCGAGAAATTAAAGGAAAATCTCAAGGACTATGAGAATATCGAGTTCCATAATGCTGCTATTTCAAGTAACGCGATGTCAAAGAAGAAAGTATTTATAAATGATAACTCTAAGGTATCCACTATTTCTCTTAAGGATCCTGAGAATGCATCTGTTTATGATGACGAAGCGTCTGTTCCAAATAAGCCTGACTCAAAGGTACCTGTTGAAATGACAACCATAGATCATGAGATACCTGAGAAGATTACATTTATCAAGATGGATATAGAGGGTTCTGAGACAGATGCCATAAAGGGTGGTAAGAACCACATTAAGATCGATAAACCTAAGATGGCTATAGCTGCTTACCATAAGTACAGTGATCTTTGGGATTTAGCAGAGATGCTCAATAAGCTAAATAGCAACTATCGCTTCTATCTGCGTTACAACGGAGCATCAAACGGCTATATGACTTCAGAGTATGTGCTTTATGCAGTATAGTGATTGAAAACCGGTAAGTTAAGACTTTAGACAAAGAAAAACCACTTCATAATTGATAAATACAGTGATTTTATACACCTAATCTAAACGATTAGGTGTTTTTTTGCGATTTTTGGGTTACTTTAGATATTATAGAAGGAAGCAACTCTTGCGGTCAGAAGCGTGAGCTTACGAATAAGTAAAAACGTGGCAACTGTTACGTTGCCACGCCTGCAAAAGGAAACCGCTGCTGGGTTATTGCTTAATTTTTAAGGTGTTTGACCATGCGCTATACTTTTTCTTGCCGCCAACCTTATAGTAGGTGCTTATTCTTATTTCTTTTGTGACTGCAGACGGCTTGAAACATAGAGTTCTGGAGGATATCTTACCTGATAAAGGCTTGTAGAACTTCCACTTCTTTCCGTTCTTTACCTGTATTTCCTGGCTGTCACCGGTATACTTATTATAGTTAATAAGAGCATACTTGGTTCCTTTATACTTCTTATATGAGATTTTTACTGCCGGCTTAATAGCTGAAGTGCTGGCTTCGGCTTCGGCCACATGTGAGATAAGTTCATATTCGAGGCCGTCACCATCTTCCTCATCTTCATCTGTAAGGAAGGCATGAATTGTATAGTAGTAAGTTTTACCGGGAACTACCTCGGTGTCAATGTACTCTGATTCATCTGTTTCATCCACATACTCAGGCTCTTCGTCCATTGAAGTGGACTTATAAATTTCATAATATGCCGCCTCATCAAACTCATTCCAACTTATGGAAAGAGAAGGTGTGTACTTTTTTGCATAAGCTCTTCCGCCTCGACAATAATACTTTTTAGCAGTTGAGCTTTTAAATGTTGAAGTAATGTCAATTTCAAAATAATCCTCATTCGGATCTGCGTACTCAGGGAATGGATTAGTATCTTGGGTAGGTGCAGTAGTAGTTGTTGCTGCAGGCGTCTGTTCTGCCTGTGGTTGAGTGGTTGTAGGATTGGGAACAGTAGTATCAGGGGGAACAACTGTTGGACTTGGAGAAGGAGAATAATTGTCATTATTATCCTCATCGTTATTATCCTCCGAGTCATCTTCATAGGTTTCATCACTTAAATCGTTCGAGTCATCATTTAAGAGCAAGATGTAATATGAAGCGTTATCATCTGAAAAATACGTGTCCAAATCTGCTGCAATTGAGCTTTTTTGCGTGGTTACGGTTCCTATTATAAGTGTGCATGTCATAAATGCAGAGAGTATACCTGGTATTTTCTTTCTCATAGACCATATGGCAAAGTAGTTTATTGGACATACCTCGCCTTCTCCTTTCTTTTTTTCCCTATTCTTTTGTAAATAACCGTTTATTTATCTTATCCACGATAAATAATTACATATATTTTACTATTATTCGAATAATATGACAAGTGCAATACAGCAAAAATCGACATTTGTCAATGACAATTGAGAAAAACCAATTTTAAGTGACAAAAATTTTAAAATGTGTTATAATTAAATAGGTTATGTCTTTTGCGAGTTTTTATTTCGGATTAGACAGAAAAGCAAAAAAGGGATCATGTATAAAGATGGAAAAGAAAGAAAGAAGTACCTTTAAAGGTTCACTAGGATTTGTTCTCGCAGCTGCCGGAAGCGCGGTAGGACTGGGAAATATATGGAGATTTTCATATCTTGCGGCAAGAGATGGAGGTGGAATTTTCGTTATTACTTACATAGTACTTGCTATTACCTTTGGTTTTACCCTTCTTACAACTGAAATTGCTATAGGTAGAAAAACAAGACAAAGCCCGCTTACAGCTTATACAAAGCTTAATAAAAAATGGAAGCCACTAGGTGTTCTTTCATCTGTGATTCCGCTTCTTATTATGCCCTACTACTGTGCTATTGGAGGATGGGTATTAAAGTATTTTGTGGTATTTTTAACAGGAAATGGTAAAAAAGCTGCTGACAGCTCCTTCTTCTCAGCATTTATAGGAGATAAGTACCAGCCCTTGATTTTTATGTTTATCTTCTTGATTTTGTGTGCTTTTGTTGTATATAAAGGCGTAAATAAGGGAATTGAGAATTCATCAAAGGTAATTATGCCGATATTACTTATAATGATTATAGGTATAGCTATATTTTCTCTTACTTTAAAGGAAGTAGGTGATGACGGTAAGTTACATACGGGACTTCAGGGACTTAAGGTCTTTTTGATACCTAATTTTAAGGGTGTAACGCTGAAGAGTTTCTTTTTCATCGTAGTTGATGCTTTAGGACAGCTGTTTTACAGCTTAAGTATTGCTATGGGTATTATGATTGCCTATGGTTCATACGTACCTGATGAAGATAACCTTTCAAAGTCCATTAATCAGATAGAGATATTTGATACAGCAGTTGCAATTCTTGCAGGAATTATGATTATACCGGCAGTTTATGTATTTAATGGAACCGATGGTATGGAGGCAGGTCCTTCGCTAATGTTTGTTTCTCTACCGAAGATATTTTCATCTATGGGAAAAATCGGAAACAGCGTAGGTTCTGTATTCTTTGCTATGGTACTTTTTGCTGCGGCTACCAGTGCTATATCCATTATGGAGGCTATAGTAGCTTCGATTATGGATAGGTTTAAAATGTCCAGAAGGAGTGCTACTCTTACAGAGACTATTATTGCTCTTGTTATAGGTATGTTTGTCTGCCTGGGTTATAATATCTTATATTTTGATATCACACTTCCAAACGGAGTGCACGCACAGATACTTGATATACTCGATTACATCAGTAATTATGTATTGATGCCTATAGTAGCTATAGCCACATGTATCCTCATTGGATGGGTAATGAAAGCTGAGTATGTTATAGATGAGGTAACAAAAAATGGAGAAAAGTTTGCCAGAAGGGGTCTTTATAAAGTAATGGTAAAGTATATTGCACCGATTCTGCTTATCATACTTTTCACAATGTCAGTTGGTGTATTAAATCTGTTTAGTTGATAACCCAATGGCAGCTAAAATTTAGTTTACCTTAGTTTTAAGAAATCCCACACATTTAAGTTTAAGCGTAGGTGAGATCTTGATAATTTTTTTTCAGATAATAAAACATGTAAAAATACAAGTTTAATGGGAAGGAAATAATAAATCATTATATGATTGTCATAGATATACCGGGAAGTGTTGCATTCATCCTGGATAAATTAGAAAAAGCCGGATATGAAGCTTACATAGTCGGCGGCTGCGTAAGAGATGCGATACTGGGGAAAAGTCCCAGTGATTGGGATATAACCACTAGTGCATTGCCTTCACAGGTTAAAGAGATATTTCATAAGACAATTGATACAGGGCTGCAACATGGAACTGTTACGGTCATGATGAAGGGTGAGGGTTATGAAGTTACGACCTACCGCATAGATGGTGAGTACGAAGACGGAAGGCACCCTAAGGAGGTTTCCTATACTTTAAGTTTGGATGAAGACCTTAAAAGACGGGATTTTACAATAAATGCAATGGCTTATAATCCTAGAACCGGTTTAGTCGATAGATTTGATGGTCAGAAGGATTTAGAAAATGGGATTATCAGGTGTGTAGGAGATCCTGATGAAAGGTTTTCAGAGGATGCTTTGAGAATAATGAGAGCTGTACGGTTTTCTGGACAGCTTGGATTTAAGATTGATAAGAAAACATTTGAGGCTATAGAGAATCATTATGAGGATTTAAGGAAGGTCAGCTGGGAACGCATAAGGGTTGAGCTTATAAAGCTTATCGTATCTGCTCATGCCGACAGACTGTACGCCCTTTCCGACAGCAAGATACTTGGTGTGATTCTTCCTGAGATGGTTCCTTGTGTTGGTTGTGATCACGACAACGATCATCATATCTATGATGTTTATGAACATATTGTTCACTCGGTTCAAAATATGAATTATTTTTTCGGAAATAATGATTTTGAATCCTATACAGAAGAGCAGACAATGGGTTTTGACGAAGAGAAAAAGAGATTGTATAAAAAATATTTGAAAGAGGCTGCCAAAATTGCAAAGGAAGTAATAGATAAGGCAGATGATAAAGATCATACAATCCTTTCTACAACCATGTTTTTACATGATATCGAGAAGCCTTCCTGCAAAAGCTTTGATGGAAAAAAGGTGCACTTTTTCGGACATCCGGAAGCAGGAGCACAGACTGCAGATAAGATCTTAAGGAGACTTACCTATGATAATGATTCTATCGACACTATCCGAAAGCTTATCAGGTGGCACGATTACAGGGATTACAGAAAAGAAATCAAGGTAAGACATCTTATCCATAAAGTTGGAAAAGAAGATATATTGAAATTATTTGTGGTTCAGTTTGCAGATGTACTTGCACAAAATCCTGACAAATTTGATGATAAATTTGAAAAGCTTTTTTATACATTTGAACTGACAAAAAAAGTATTAAATTCCGATGCTGTTTTTCAGATAAAGGATTTGGAAATAAATGGAAATGACCTCATAGATATGGGGTTTGTAAGAGGACCTATGATTGGAGCGATTTTAAACGAACTTCTCCAAAAAGTTCTCAACGAGCCGGAATTAAATCGGCATGATACGTTGATTAGTATTGCCAAAGAACACTTGACATAAGGTGGTGTTAAAGTTAACTATGAGTTGGTACATAAATTTTAATAAATTAAATAAAACTCAAAAGCTTGGATTATACATGGATAATCTGACCAGTCTTTTTGACAGTCAGGCGCTTTTTGCGGACGGAACGTCCTTTTACAGGGAGCCGCCCGAGCCTGACTTTGATGAAGAGGTCACTATCAGATTTAGAGCCGGAAGAGAAAACTTAGACAGCTGTTTTCTGGTTGTAAATGATGTAAAATATCCCATGGAAAAAATCTTTAATGACAGAAAGTTTGATTATTACGAATATACGATAAATGTTGGAACACAGCAGCTTTTCTATTACTTTGAGATTAAAAGCGCAGGCTTGACATTTTACTATAATTCTATAGGTGTTCTTAAGGAGTTAAACAATAATTACAACTTTACCATTACACCTGGATTTAAGACACCGGATTGGGCAAAGGGCGCAGTATTTTATCAGATTTACATCGATAGATTTTTCAACGGAGATGAATCCAATGACGTACTTTCTGATGAGTATTTTTATATCGGAGATGCGTCGGTTAAGGTGGATGATTGGAACAAGTATCCTGCGCAGATGGGCGTCAGAGAGTTCTACGGCGGAGACCTTAGGGGTGTCCTAAGAAAAATGGATTACTTACAAGAGCTTGGTGTAGATGCGATTTACTTCAATCCTCTTTTTGTATCACCATCCAATCATAAGTATGACAGCCAGGATTATGATTATATCGATCCCCATGTGGGAGTTATCATAAAGGATGAGGGTGAGCTCATAGGAAGAGATGAGCATGGAAATCTTTTATATGATCCGAGCGCGCCTAATAAGGACGCAACCCGTTATATAACCAGAGTTACTGACAAATCCAATCTTGAGGCTACCAACAGCCTTTTTATCAAGGTTGTGGAAGAAGCTCACAGAAGAGGTATAAAGGTTATTCTTGATGGTGTATTTAATCACTGCGGCTCATTTAATAAGTGGTTAGACAGAGAAAGAATATATGAAAATGCCGATGGTTACGCAAAAGGTGCTTACGTGGACAAGAACAGCCCTTACAATAAGTTCTTTAAGTTCAGAACCGATGCATGGCCTTATAATTATAGTTATGATGGCTGGTGGGGACATGACACTCTGCCAAAGCTAAATTACGAAGAATCTCCGGAGCTCGTTAATTATATTATGAATGTGGCGAGAAAATGGGTTTCTCCGCCTTTCAATGCAGATGGATGGCGTCTCGACGTTGCTGCCGATCTCGGTCAGTCAGAGGAATTTAATCATGAGTTTTGGAGAGAATTTCGTCGTAATGTAAAGGAAGCAAATCCGGATGCTATTATATTGGCGGAGCATTATGGGGATCCGAAGGAGTGGCTTCGTGGCGACCAGTGGGATACTGTCATGAACTACGATGCATTTATGGAGCCTCTCACATGGTTCTTAACAGGTATGGAAAAGCATAGTGACGAGTATCATGAAGATATGCTTGGTAATGCAGATGCTTTCTTTGGGGCTATGGGGCACTTTATGTCCAGATTTAACACCCAGTCCTTATTTGTGGCTATGAATGAATTATCAAATCATGATCATTCAAGATTTTTGACTCGAACCAATCACAGAGTGGGACGTACCCATACTGTTGGACCGGAGGCAGCAAATGAGGGAGTTGACAAGGGAGTGCTGATGCTTGCTGTCATGGTTCAGATGACATGGCCCGGAGCACCGACTATATACTATGGAGATGAGGCGGGTGTCTGCGGATGGACAGACCCTGATAACAGACGTACATATCCATGGGGTAAGGAGGATATAGATCTTATCAATTATCATAAGCAGATGATAAACATACATAAGAGACATCAGGTTTTTAAAACCGGTTCCATCCTGTTTTTGAAGAAGGATTATAATATCATCTGTTACGGAAGATTTGACAGAAAAGAGAAAATTGTAGTCGTTATAAATAACAATGATTATGAGAAAGAGATAGATATTCCGGTTTGGCGAATCGGTGTTGAGAAGGGTGAGAGAATGGTAAGAGAGATAGTAACCGATCATAACTCATATTCACTCAGTACCTTAATCTATGAACATAACGGCGGAATTATAAAATTCAAGTGTCAGCCGAAGTCGGGCGCTATACTTACCAGTATCGGAAAGGAATAGGAAAGCATGCATAGGTTTTACATAAACAGCAATCAGCTTGAGGATGATACCATCATTATTGATGGGTCCGACGTAAATCATATAGTAAATGTGCTGAGACTCAAAAAAGGTGAAAAAATAATCGCCTGTAACGGAGAGGGCATAGAGTATACAGGAAGTATAGAGGATTATGATAAAGAAACGGTTAGAGTAAAGGTTTTGGATGTAAATGCATCATTTTCCGAGCTTTCTGTAAAGACATATCTTTTTCAGGGATTACCAAAGGCTGATAAGATGGACCTTATAGTACAGAAGTCTGTGGAGTTGGGAGTACATAAGATAATCCCGGTTTCATTTGAGAGATCTGTAGTAAAGTTAAATGATAACAAGAAAAAAGAGAAGAAGATAAAAAGGTGGCAGACTATAGCAGAGTCTGCCGCTTCTCAGTCAGGAAGAGGCATAATTCCTGAGGTTTGTGATGTGCTAAGCTTTAAGGAAGCCTGTGCCATGGCAAAGGAGTTAGAAGGTGCAATTATACCCTATGAGCTTCAGGGGGGTATGGCAGAGTCTGCTCTTGCCTTAAAAGAAAGTGCTCACAAAACTTCCCTTGGCATATTTATCGGGCCTGAGGGTGGTATAAGTGATAATGAAATTGCGTATGCAAAAGAACAGGGAATAATTCCGGTTTCCCTGGGAAAGAGGATACTTAGAACTGAAACCGCACCACTTACAGTGCTTTCAATTATCATGTTTTTAAATGAGAGCGAGACCTGATTAAGATATAATAAAAATCAATAAATAAGGTTAGTTAAGTATTATGAATAATGAAATATATCTTGATAACGCTGCTACAACGAGAACCTGTAAGGCGGCGGCTGATAAGGTTTATCAGATAATGACAGAGGATTTTGGAAATCCCTCATCCAAACATATGAAGGGAATCCATGAAGAAAAGCTTATCAATGAAGCAAGAAGCGTGATTGCGGATGCTCTTAAGTGTAAACCGGCTGAAATTATCTTTACATCCGGTGGAACAGAGTCTAACAATCAGGCGATAATCTCAACTGCAAGACTTTGCAAAAAGAATGGAAATCATGTAATAACTTCCCGTACAGAGCACTCCTCTGTACTTAAGCCCTTTGAGGTGCTTGAAAAGGAAGGCTTTGACGTGACCTATCTTAAGGTGGACAGCTTTGGAAGAGTGGATGCAGAGGAAGTAAGAAAAGCAATTACAGATGAGACTTCACTGGTAAGTATCATGCATGTTAATAATGAAATTGGTTCTGTTAACGATATTAAGTCAATTTCTGATGTTTTAACACAGATAAATGCGAACAGGCCTAAAAACAAAAGAATATACTTTCACACCGATGCAGTTCAGGGCTTTGGAAAATTAATGTATAATCTAAAAAGCATGAAGGTTGATATGCTCAGTGTTTCCGGTCATAAGATACACGGTCCGAAGGGAATAGGTTTTCTTTATGTAAGAGAGGGTACAAAGACAGGACCTTTTATGTATGGCGGCGGACAGGAGAAGAATATGCGCTCCGGAACTCACAATGTTCCGGGGATATGCGGACTCTCAGAGGCTGTAAAGTATATTCACGAGGATCATGAAAGCTTTACAGAGAGTCTTTACGGATTTAAAAAATTACTTATAGAAGAATTATTAAAAATAGAGGATGTATATATCAATGGTGTCCCGAATAGTGGACAGGGTGACGCGGGTGTGTGTACTGTAACAGAAGATGATATACGAAAAAGTGCACCCCATGTTGTAAGCGCTTCATTTAAATCCATAAGAAGCGAAGTACTTTTAAATGCTCTTTCAGATAAGGGAATATACGTTTCTTCCGGTTCTGCCTGCTCATCCAATCGACCTGAGTTAAGCGGTACACTGCAGGCAATAGGAGTTGAAAAAGCGCTGCTTGATTCGACTCTTAGATTTAGTTTCTCAAAGGAAACCTGCGAAGAGGATATAAGAGAGCTCATAAAAGCACTCCATGACCTTCTTCCGGTATTAAGGCAATTTACGGTACACTAGAAGTGTATGAGTACATATACTCTTGGTTAACTAAAAAAAGAATATAACCGCTTTACTGGATTTATATCAAAAAAATTCAAAAAACTAAAGGAGAAAAAACATGTTTCAGGCTTATTTACTTAAGTATGCTGAAATAGGCATAAAAGGAAAAAACAGATACAAATTTGAGAATGCTCTTTGTGGTCAGATAGAAAAGAGACTTAATCATATAGACGGAAAATATAAGGTTATTAATGAAAGAGGCAGAATATACGTAGAGGCTTCAGAGGACTTTGACAGGGATGAAACTGTGGAAGTTATGAAAAATACATTCGGTGTAACCCAGGTTTGTGAGGTTAAGGTTATAGAAGATAAAGAGTGGAACAATGTCTGCGAAGAGACAGCAAAAGCTCTTATAGAAATGTATGGAGAAAATAATCTCAACTTTACTTTTAAGGTTAAGTCCAGAAGAAGTGATAAAAGGTATGCTATGACATCTCCTGAGGTATGTATGGAGATGGGACATTTCCTTCTTGAAAGATTTCCTGATTTAAAGGTAGATGTGCATGAACCCAAAGAGATAATATGGGTTGAGATAAGAGATAAGGTTTATGTTTATTCTAAGATTATAAAGGGTGTAGGTGGTATGCCTCTTGGAACTAACGGAAAGGCTATGCTCCTTTTATCAGGTGGTATAGACAGCCCTGTAGCAGGTTACATGATTGCAAGGCGTGGTATGCTTATAGATGCGGTTTACTTTCATGCACCGCCTTATACCAGTGAAAGAGCAAAAGAAAAAGTGGTTGACCTTGCACGTATAGTGAGTTCCTATACGGGACTTATAAATCTTCATATCATTAACTTTACAGATATACAGATGTACATATATCAGACCTGTCCACATGATGAGCTGACTATTATAATGCGTAGATATATGATGAAAATAGCAGAGAGGATTGCACTTGAAAATGATTGTCTCGCCCTTATAACAGGCGAGTCTATAGGACAGGTTGCGAGCCAGACTGCCCATAGTCTCCTTACAACCAATGATGCTGTAGAATCCCTTCCTGTTTACAGACCACTTATTGCATTTGATAAGCAGGATATAGTAGACATATCCCAGGAAATCGGAACATATGAAACTTCCATACTTCCTTTTGAGGATTGCTGTACTATATTTGTTGCAAAGCACCCTGTTACAAAACCGGGATTAAAGTATATACAATCTTCAGAAAAGAAACTTGTGGATATAGATTCAATGGTGGAAAAAGCGCTGGAAACAAGAGAGATTGTGCATGTGACTCCGAAAAGATAAGAAAAAAAGGTGCCCTAAAGGGCACCTTTTGATTTATAAATCGTTAGTTAGAGTCACTTCTAACCTTCTAAATCATTATTAGAAAATGTATCAGTTGAAGCGCTTAAAGTAAAGCTCCAAAAGATACGGGTGAAATACGTTTAAGCTTTAATTATTTAACGATATAAGCGTCAAGAGCTGAAACGATTTCCTCTGCAGCATCGTCATCATGTATGTTAAGATCGATTTCCTTAGAAAGATCAAGACTGAAGATACCCATGATAGACTTAGCGTCGATTACATATCTTCCTGATACAAGATCAAAATCTGAGTTGAACTTTGTTACATCATTAACGAATGCCTTTACCTTGTCAATTGTGTTAAGTGAAATTTTTACAGTTTTCATAATTACCTTCCCTTCCTCGTTCTCAAAAGAACGATAATAAAATAATTTAAGTAAACTCGTGAAAACTATTTTCTTGTTTTCACTGTACCATATCATAAATGTAAATCCAGAATATGTCAATGTACAATCTTACCAAATTTTAAAATCAGTTAATGATTTAAGTGCAAAAAAATTACCAATACAAAGGTCATATTTTATGAAGGAATTGTGAAAAACATGGTAAATATGTACATATATGACAATAACATAAGAGCAAATCACGAGTAAACCGGTCTATTTGCCAAGTAGTACTCCGTCCGAAGTAACTCCTTCTACAGTGACAAGCATAAGATTATTCTCTGCTATATCAGGTGAATTGCTTTCAAGAGGGATACGGACTCTTACGTATCGCTCGGTATATCCCTCTATGTAACGCATACCACCCAGCTCTACTGTATCTTCGGTTAACACACTCACCTTCTTACCTAAGAAGAGTGACTCATAGTTTGCCTTTAAGCGAGAGGTGATATCTATAAGCTTATTACTTCTTTCGTGCTTAAGGCTTTCGTTAATCTGATTGGGATAAGAGTCTGCAACAGTTCCGCTTCTCCTTGAATACTTAAAGACATGTATATCTGAAAAACCGATTTTTGCTGCATAATCACAGGTTGTTTCAAATTCCTCATCTGTTTCACCTGCAAAGCCTACTATAATATCAGTAGTTATGGCAGGTGCGTCAAAGCATCTTCTCAGGATATCTACACTCTCTGCATACTCATGGGTTGTGTAGTGCCTGTTCATACGTTTAAGAGTAGTATCGCAGCCGCTCTGTAGGGATAGATGAAAATGTGGACAAAATCCCTTGATTTCCGAAAGACCCTTGGCAAACTCTTCAGTTATTATACGAGGTTCGATAGAACCAAGTCGGATTCGCTCTATACCATCTATCTTCGACACATTTTCCAAAAGAGAAATAAGGGGAGCACCCTTTGATTCGGTAAATGCATTGGCTGTGATTTTGCTGCGGTTTTCTTCTTCCACATTAAAATCCACTCCGTAGGATGAGAGATGGATACCTGTAATAACGATTTCCTTATAGCCCTCCTTTGCAAGGCTTTCAATCTCCTCACATACATCTTCCGGGTTACGACTTCTCAAAACTCCTCTTACATAAGGAATTATGCAGTATGAGCAGTACTGGTTACAGCCGTCCTGAATTTTTATATAGGCTCTGGTGCGCTTTTGTACGCCTTTTGTTGTACTTGTCTCATCATAGCCTGTTTCAGAATTGATTATCTGCTTATCCATATAGTAAGAAGAAAGTATCTTAACTATCTCAGGTTTTAAATCGTTGGTTATGCATATATCCACACCCTCTGCTCTTACCTTTTCTTCGGTTGCCGAATTAACATAGCATCCACAGGCTACAATTATAGAGTCCGGATTTTTCTTGCGCGCACGGTGAAGCATCTGACGTGATTTTCTGTCAGCAATATTTGTAACGGTGCAGGTATTTATAATATATATATCAGCCTTTTCATCTACAGAAACTATCTGAGCACCGGCGGCCTTAAAAGCATCCTCCATTTTTGAGGTTTCGTAGTAATTTACTTTACAGCCCAGAGTTAAAAATGCAACTCTTAGATTTTGTATATTCATGATTATCTCCCAGGGATTTATCTAATTTAATTTGCAAGCGAGTCTTGACTTCTGACCGGGTAACATTATAACTTTTATGCTGACCTAAATCAAATGATTTTTACTTGCAAAAACTATCTCTTTAAATTATCATATTAGATTAGGGCGTTAAGCTCATGACTGCAAGAGTTGCTTCGCAACTCTACAAAAGCTCCGCGAGCGAGTCTTGATATAAATGTTTAAAAACTAGGAGATTTATATATATGCCAAAGGATAATTATAATGGTGAACAGATTATAGTACTTGAGGGACTCGATCCGGTCAGAAAGCGTCCGGGTATGTACATAGGGTCTACGGGCTCGAGAGGTCTGCACCATCTTATCTGGGAAATATTGGATAATGCTATAGATGAGCATCTGGCAGGATTTTGTACTAAGATACAGGTGACACTTAAGGCAGACAGAGGTATAACCATATCCGATAACGGACGCGGAGTACCGGTAGATATTCATCCTCAGAAAAAAATACCTACAGAAAGAGTGGTTTACACGGTTCTTCACGCAGGTGGAAAGTTTGATAACTCTGTATATAAGGTGTCCGGTGGACTTCATGGTGTAGGTTCGTCGGTTGTAAATGCACTATCTACAAAGATGATAGTCAGGATAAAGAGAGATGGTAAGGTGTATGAGGATGTATTTGAGCATGGCGGACATCCGGTAACAAAGCTTGTTAAAGGACAGCTTCCGGCTATTGACACCTGTGCCAAGAAAAATACAGGAACCAGCGTAACATTTTACCCTGATCCTGAAATCATGGAAACAACTCACTTTAAGGCAGATATCATACGCAAAAAACTTCGTGAAACAGCTTACTTAAATAAGGGACTAGAGCTCGAGTTTATAGACGAAGTTCATGGTGAGAATTACACATTTAAGGAAGACCTTGGTATAAAGAGCTACATCGAGTACATAAACAGGGATGTGACCAAATTACAGCAGGAAGCTTGCTATATAGAGGGAAGCAGCTCCGATATAGAGGTTGAGGTGGCTTTCCAGTACATAAGTGATTATACAGAGCAGATTAACTCATACTGTAACTGCATCAATGTAGTTGACGGAGGAACCTTAGTGACGGGCTTTAAGACCGCACTTACAAGGGTCATGAATCAGTATGCAAGAGAGCTTGGTTTCCTTAAGGAAAAAGATGATAATTTTGATGGTAAGGATGTAAGAAATGGTTTGACGGCCATAATTTCCATAAAGCATCCGGATCCTCAGTTCGAGGGACAGACTAAGACAAAGCTTGGAAATACCGATGCTCGTGTTGCTGTGGAGGAAGTATTTTCAAACGAAGTACAGAAGTACTTTGATAAAAATGTAGAGATTCTTCGTACAATACTTGAAAATGTACAGAAGTCCTCTAATGCACGAAAAGCTTCTGATAAGGCAAGAAATGCAGTCTTAAATCAGCTTAAGGACTTTGATACCAGATCTAAGTTAGCAGCCTGCTCATCCAAAAAAGCTGAGGAGTGCGAGGTTTACATAGTCGAGGGTGATTCTGCGGGCGGTACTGTTAAAACAGCGAGAAACAGGCGTACACAAGCGGTTCTTCCTCTTAGAGGAAAGATATTAAATGTCGAAAAGGCACCTTTGGAAAAGATACTTGCCAACAACGAAATCCGCTCCATGATAGCTTCATTTGGTTGTGGAATAGGAGACGACTTTGATATAAGTAAGCTTAGATACGATAAGATAATTATCTTAACCGATGCAGACGTAGACGGAGCTCATATCAGTACACTGCTTCTTACATTTTTCTATAGATTTATGCCTGAGCTAATAACAGAAGGCAAGGTTTACAGAGGTATACCACCACTTTACAAGGTTGAGTATACTGTCAATAAAGCTGTAAAGGAATCTGAAAACAGCGAGGATTTCTGGGGCTTTACATCTAATTACGGAGAAAAAGAAGAAGAGAATAAAAAAGGAAAACAAAAGAAGCTTTCCAGATATCTTTTAAATGATTTTGAGTTGGAAAAATTCCGTAAAAATCCTAAATATAAGATTACAGGACTACAGCGATACAAGGGTCTCGGAGAAATGGATGCAAATCAGCTTTGGGAGACAACTCTGGATCCCGAAAAGAGAGTATTGGCGCAGATTTCTATCAGTGATTCCGTAGAGGCAGATGAAATAACTACCATGCTTATGAGTACCAATGTGCCGCCGAGAAGAGAGTTTATCATGCAGGAAGCTCAGTATGCTACTGTAGATCTGTAAAAGATCTGTAAAAAAGCTGGAAAGAAAGATTGGAGATTATAAATGAGTAACGAAAGTTCAATCATAGAGTATGATTTTTCGGAAGAGATGAAGAACTCTTACAGAGATTATGCGGTAAGTGTAATCATAGCTCGTGCTCTTCCGGATATCAGAGACGGACTTAAACCTGTTCAAAGAAGAGTGCTTTACGCCATGCAGGAGCTTTCACTCTATCCGGACAGACCACACAGAAAGAGTGCACGTATAGTTGGAGATACCATGGGTAAGTATCATCCCCACGGTGATAGTTCCATCTACGAAGCACTGGTACATATGAGTGAGGATTTTTCACTCTCTTTACCACTTATAGACGGACATGGAAACTTCGGTTCCATAGACGGAGACAGTGCTGCAGCCATGCGTTATACAGAAGCAAGGCTTTCTACAGCGGCCATGACTCTCTTAGAAAATCTGGATATGGGTCTTGTGGACTTTGCTCCAAACTTCGATGAAAGCGAGCAGGAGCCCCTGGTGCTTCCTGCTACAATTCCAAATCTCCTTATTAACGGAACTACAGGTATTGCAGTAGGTATGGCAACCAATATTCCACCACACAATCCTGTAGAGGTTATAGACGGAACCATAGCTTACATGGATAATCCTGACATATCCACTGAAGAGCTTATGAATTACATAAAGGGGCCTGATTTTCCTACAGGTGGAATCGTCGTAAATGCAGATGCTCTTAAGGATATATACGAAACCGGTGAAGGAAAGATAAGAGTCAGAGCAAAGTATGATATAGAGTCTTCCGATGCAGGAAGAAAAAATATAGTTATAACAGAGATTCCTTATACATCTTCAGGTAGGAAGGGAAAGCTCTTAGAGCAGCTTTCCGGACTTATGAGAGATAAGGTTTTTGATGAAATATATGATGTAAGGGATGAGTCTTCTAAAGAAGGTATCCGTATGGTAATAGAGGTTAAGAAGGGAAGAGATATAGATAACCTTCTTAATGGCCTTTTCAAGAAGACCGGTTTAGAGGATACCTATGGTGTCAACATGCTTGCGGTTAAGGATAAGCAGCCCGGCACATTTTCCTTAAAGGCTATGCTTGCAGAGTTTGTAAGCTTCCAGGAGGAAATATATGCAAAAAAGTATAAGTATCTGCTAGAAAAGGCTGAGAGAAGACATGAAGTGGTTGAAGGACTTATAAAGGCTGTAGATATTATCGACCTGATAATTGAAATCCTGAGAGGAAGCAAGAGTGTAGCCCAGGCTAAGGCGTGCCTTACAGAGGGAGATGTAAGCGATATTGCATTTAAGTCTCTTGAGTCCTCCATACAGGCCAGATCCCTGCACTTTACCGAGCTGCAGGCAGATGCGATTCTTTCTATGCAATTAAGTCGTCTGATAGGCTTAGAGATTTTAAAGCTTCATGAGGAAAATGATACGCTTCTTAAAAATATCGCAGAGTATAACCTTATACTCAGCAGTAAGAGAGCGCTTCACAAGACCATAAAGCTTGCTCTTAAGGCTTATAAGAGACAGTTTAAGGTAGACAGAAAGACAGAGCTTGATAATCTTACACAGAGCGATTATGTTGAAAAGGTAGTAGAGGAAGATATTTACGTACTTATCGACCGTTTTGGTTATGCTAAGTCCATAGATTCCAATGCTTACTCAAAGGCAGATGATAGTGTGCTTTCGGAATTCAGAAATATAATTCTCATGAAAAATACCGATTCGCTTTGTCTTTTCACAACTGATGCAAATATGTATAAAATCAAAGCATCTGCATTTCCGAAGGGAAGAGTGAAGGATAAGGGAGTGCTCATGCATTCTTTATGTAAGATAGGAAATGAAGAGGTAATTCTTTACATACCATTTGAAGAGCTTTTTGAATCACAGCTTGTGTTCGTTACCAGGAACGGTTACGTAAAGAGGGTTTCGGGTATAGAGTTTGAGAGCTCCAGAAACCAGATCAATACGTCAAAGCTTGAGGATGACGACAGCATAGTTTACATAAAGGCTCTCAGCACAGAGGATGTTCTCGCTGATAATAAAAAAGTTGTATTTTTAACCAATAAGAATTATACTTTATCTTATCCTGTTTCACAGATAAATGAATATAAGAAGACCAGTCGTGGAGTGACGGGTATAAAGCTTGAAAAAGGTGATTATCTGAGGCTTGCCTTTCTGGTAGGACCGGATGATAAGTCTGTCAGTGTTGACAGCAAGGAAATCAATGTATCCAGGTTCAAGGAAGGAAAGAGAGCTGACAAGGGTAAGAAGATACGAATTTGATAAAAGGTTTTATATAAATAACAAAAACTACTAAAAACTACAAAAGAATGGAGACAATTATGAATATTGCAGAGCAGATTGCAAAGGAACTTGAGATTAAGGTTTGGCAGGTTGAAGCTGTTATAAAGCTTATCGACGAAGGAAATACAATTCCTTTTATTGCCCGTTACCGTAAGGAAGCTCACGGAACACTTAATGATGAGCAACTTCGTAACCTAGACGAGCGTCTTACATATCTTAGAAACCTTGAAGAAAAGAAAAATCAGGTTATTGAGAGCATAACAGAGCAGGGCAAGATGACAGATGAGCTTTTGGCTAAGATTCAGGAGGCGCAGACTCTCGTACAGGTAGATGATTATTACAGACCTTACAGACCTAAGAGACGTACCAGAGCTACTATCGCAAAAGAAAAGGGATTAGAGCCTCTTGCAGCTCTTATATTAGAGCAGCAGGTGGATAAGGACTTAGAGGAGTATGCAAAGGAATACATCTCAGAAGAGAAGGAAGTTAAGGATGAGAAGGAAGCAATCGCTTACGCTCTCGATATAATAGCAGAGGATGTTTCTGACAATGCTGAGTACAGACAGTATATAAGAGATATAACTTTTGAAGAAGGTAAGATAATAGTCGTAGCCAAGGATGAAAAGGCAGAGTCTGTTTATGAGATGTATTATAACTTCGAGGAGTCTGTATCTAAGATAGCAGGACACAGGATTTTAGCTATTAACAGAGGTGAAGCAGAAAAGTTTTTATCTGTTAAGATAGAAGCTCCCGAAGAAAGAGTATTAAGATATCTTGCAAAGATGACCATAAAGGGTACCGAAGAAGAAGGAAATATAAATAAATATACCGAAGAGCCTTTAAAGGCTGCAATAGCAGATAGTTACGACAGACTTATAAAACCTGCTATAGAGAGAGAAATCAGAAGTGAGCTTACTGAGAAGGCTCAGGATGCAGCTATAAAGGTATTTGGTAAGAATTTAGAGCAGCTCCTTATGGCTCCTCCTATAACAGGAAAAAATGTACTGGGTTGGGATCCGGCTTTCCGTACAGGCTGTAAGCTTGCAGTAGTTGACAGTACAGGAAAGGTGCTTGCTACAGCAGTTGTTTACCCTACAGCTCCTCAGTTCAAGGTTAAGGAAGCTAAGGCCGTAGTTAAGAAGATGATTGATAAGTTCGATATTTCCCTTATTTCAGTCGGAAACGGTACAGCCAGTCGTGAGTCAGAGCAGGTGATAGCAGAGCTTCTTAAGGAAATCGATAAACCTGTTCAGTACGTTATCGTAAATGAGGCGGGAGCCAGTGTTTACTCTGCAAGTAAGCTTGCAACAGAGGAGTTCCCTGAGTTTGACGTAGGACAGAGAAGTGCAACTTCTATTGCAAGAAGATTACAAGATCCCCTTGCAGAGCTTGTTAAGATAGATCCAAAGTCTATAGGTGTGGGTCAGTATCAGCATGATATGAACCAGAAGAAGCTTACTGAAACCCTTACAAATGTTGTTGAGGACTGTGTAAACAAGGTTGGTGTAGACTTAAATACAGCTTCTGTTTCACTTTTAGAGTATATATCCGGTGTTTCAAAGCCGATAGCAAAAAATATAGTTGCTTACAGAGAAGAGAATGGTAAGTTTACAGACAGAAAGCAGCTTCTAAAGGTTGCCAAGCTTGGACCTAAAGCGTTTGAGCAGTGCGCAGGCTTCATGCGTATACAGGGCGGTGATAACCCGCTTGATGCTACTAGCGTGCATCCAGAAAGCTATGAAGCAACTTTAAATCTCTTAACAAAGATTGATATGACTATGGATGATGTAAAGACTGCGCAGAGTGAAGCAGGAAAAGAAATTGCCAAGAAAAACAAGAAAAAGCCTGCTCCTAAGAAAAAGGAAAAGAGTGTAGTTATAAGGAATACCAATACCGCATTTGGAGCGGCTTTAGCAAAAGCATTTGCTGACAGTGCTCCGGTTACAGCACCTGTAGAAGAGGAGAAAACTTCAAAGAGAGAAAAAAATCCTTTCGCAGCCAAGGTTAAGGATAAAAAGGCAATGGCAGAGGAACTCGGTATAGGCGAGATTACACTTGATGATATACTTAAAGAGCTTGCAAAGCCTGCCAGAGATCCACGTGAAGAGATGCCAAAGCCTATACTTCGTACCGATGTACTTGAGATGAAAGACTTAAAGGAAGGCATGATACTCAAGGGAACAGTAAGAAATGTAATTGACTTCGGTGTATTTGTGGATATAGGTGTACATCAGGACGGACTCGTACACATCTCAGAGCTTTCAAGCAAGAGCTTTGTAAAACATCCGCTCGATGTAGTGAGTGTCGGAGATGTGGTGGATGTCAGAGTAATGAGTGTAGACCTTAAGAAAAAGAGAATTCAGTTATCCATGAAGGATATTGTAAAATGATCATAAGTAAAGAGCATATCTTTTTTGCACACAGAGGACTTCACGGAAAGGCAGTACCCGAGGAAATTGCTCCGGAGAACTCCATGAAAGCATTTGAAAATGCTATAAAGTATGGATTTGGAATCGAGCTTGATGTACAAAAAACTTCGGATGATTACTTAATAGTTTTTCATGATGAATCTCTCTTAAGGATGTGTAATATAGATAAAAAAGTAAGAGAATGTTCACTTAAAGAATTAGAAAGCTATAATCTAAAAGACTCAAGTGAAAAAATCCCGCTTTTTTCTGAAGTTTTAAAGCAGGTTGAAGGACAGGTTCCGCTTCTTATAGAGATAAAACCTGAGGGTGACTGGAAGAAAACAACCCGCCTTACCTATGAAATGTTAAAGCGCTACAAAGGTGAATATTTTATACAATCTTTTCACCCTTTATGTATAAAAAAATATAAGAAGTACAGTCCGAAAACATACGTGGGACAGCTTGCCGGAGATAAGTGTAAAGTTAAAAATCCTGCAAAAGTTTTATTATACTTTTTGAGAAAATATTTGGTTTTTAATGTATTTTCAAAGCCGGACTTTATATCCTATTACTATAAAGATAAGAAAAATCTTGGTCTAAGAGTTAGCAGAAGAAAAAAGGGAAGATTAATTGCAGCATGGACCATAAGAAGTCAAAAGGAGCTGGATAAAAACAGAAAGTACTTCGATATATTTATATTCGAAAAATTCATACCTGATTAGAAATTTTGCCATGTAAATATGACATAATTGACTCATAATTAAACCTAATTTAAAAAAAAATTGACACATTTTTTTACTATCCTCTATCTCGTAAAGTGATTTACTTGATAGAGGTTTTTTAATTTAGTTGGGTTTTTATACATCAACTTAAATTAAAGACTTTTAATAATATGAAAGGAAGGTAGATATTATGGGTAGTGAAAAAAGAAAGAAACAATTGAAAAAATCTTTAGCCTTTACTATTGCAGGTGCTATGGTGCTTTCAGGCTTAACATCTGTTAGTAGTGCAAGTGCAAAGGGAAAAGTAAAGCTTTCAAAGAGTAAGATTACTGTAAATGTTGGAAAGACAAAGGTAGTTACGATTAAGAATCTTTCTTCTTCCAAGATTAAGTTATCTGTCAAGAAAAAGGCAGTAGCTAAGGCAGTGTTAAAAGGAAAAAAGATTAGGATAAAGGGAAAGAAAAGTGGCAGCACCTATGTGATAGTTAAGATAATAACTACTTCAAATGGTAAAAGAAGCGTAAAGAAGCTTAAGTTAAAGGTTAAAGTAACACAAGCAAGCGTATCACCTACACTTACAGCTTCTCCTACAGCGATTACCACAGGTCAGGCCAGCACTACACAGGTGACTGCCACTAGTCAAACACCGATTACAGCACCTTCTCAAGTACCAAGCTCTGTTCCGGCAGACAGACCAACTTTTGAACCGGGCACAACTACTTCGCCCACTTACACTCCTTCAGACGATTACTCTAAAGAAGGGTATAGCGCTCCAAGCGGAGTAACTGTATCGGATGATGATACCAATACAACTCCATCTGAGAATGCTGTGCAGATAGTGCTTAGCAGCTCAAATTCCACTAAGATAACTGCTGAGGATAATTCATACGAGATTAGTAAGAAAAATAAGCTCACCATACAGAAGCCGGGTGAGTATGTTGTGAGTACTACAGATACAATCGATAAGGGAATTGTAGTGGATTTAGATGATTACACAACAGAGGCAGGAGTTGTACATATCTTCTTAAATGGTGTTGACTTCGAGGGTGCAGCGGATGGAGATCAGGGTATAATCTATGTTAAGAAGTCTTCTAACGGTTATCTTAAGAAGGTTATTATAACTGTTGTTGACGGAACAGATAACATTATTTATGATTCAGGAAGCACTACTACAGTTTACTATGATGCAGAAGGTAATGAACTTGAGGATTCTACAGGAGCTGCAAGCTCTGATATAGAGTATCCAAGTGCAATCTTAGTAAAGAAAGCGCCACTTACAGTAAACGGTTCCGGTAACTTAGAAATCAAGTCAACTAACGGATATGGTATCAAGTGTACAGATTCAGATACAGGACTTAAGTTTATAGAAACATCTATCACAATCGGAAACGAGCAGGAAAGAGCAGGTCACACAGGTATAGCTTCTAAGAATACAATCTACTTCGGAAACAGCAATATAAGTGTTTACAGTATTGGAGACGGTATAAAGACTACAGTGGATGCTACTGACATAGCTGAGGACTCTACACTTCTAGGAACAGGAAAGATAGATATAGAGGGAGGAAATATAGATGTAAATGCTCTTAACGGAGACGGCATAGACTGTAATTATGAAATTACAGATTCATCTTCGGAGGCTACCAATTATGGTGAGATAATCTTAAATCCTGAAAATCTGGATGTAGTAACAGCGATAGATACAACTGCTTACTCGGGAATCACAAGTGAGGATAGCATTCCAAGTCTTAAGGGAATCAAGGTAGGTAAGACAATTCTTGTATCACAAACAGCAGGTGAGATAAATGTTGATACTACAGATACCGATGTAAAAGTAGCAAATAAGTATGAAGCAGCAGATGATGCTATTCACTCAAACGGACATATACAGATTGAGGGCGCTACACTTACACTTTTCGCAGCAGATGACGGAATTCATGCAGATGCAGGCGTAAGTATTGAAGGTGGAACAATCTATGTAAAGGAAGCTTATGAAGGTATAGAAGGAGCAGATATAACAGTAAACGGTGGTTTTATAAGTGTTACAGCTTCTGATGATGGATTTAACTGTGCAGGCGGAAATGATAATGCAGATGAAGGCTTCTTCAGACCTGGACAGAATCCGGGAGGTACATCTTCGGCAGATAATTATAATTTGATTATCAATGCAGGTACTGTATATGTAAATTCTGAGGGTGATGGACTTGACTCAAACGGAAATCTCTATATAAATGGTGGAGATATAACTGTATGTGGACCAAGTAACGGTGGAAACGGAGCTCTTGATTACGGCGATAACAATGCAACATTCCAGGTTACAGGCGGTACTCTTAGAGCTATGGCAGGAACAACGGACATGGTTGTAACACCAAACTCAGGTTCTCAGAGTTACCTTTACATAACCGGTAATATCAGTGCCGGAACGCTCGTTACGGTTTCTGATTCATCAGGAAATGTAATCGATACATATACAGCTGATAAGAAAACTGCTTCAATAGTTTTCACAGCACCGGGTATAACCAGTGGAAGCAATTATTTGGTTTCTTACGGTAACACTACCACAACCATTACAGCAGGACAGGGCGGCTCTCAGGGAGGCCCTGGAGGAAATTCCGGAAGACCCGGAAGATAAAAAACGTATTCTTTTTATAAATAGATAACAATTTCCATACTTCTCTATAATCAGAAAGGCAGTGAATCTTTGCTGCCTTTCTTTTTTTCTTGTATTAGCACACAGTTATTGGTATAATAATTTACAAGTGTGTATATATCACATTGACTACTACATTCAAATAAAAAACATGTGAAAATCAACAAAAAAGTTGATGCTCATATTAAAAGATTGGAGGTAAAAAATGTCTGAAGAAATCTATAAGTGCGAATCCTGCGGAGGGACTATGGAATGGGATCCGAAAAACTATTGTTTTATGTGTCCAAGCTGCGGCAATACCATGAAGTTAGATGAGAATAAGGAAAGCGTGCAGGAGAATAAACTCGACCTTAGTGCAAAGAACAAGATAAAGGTTGGAGAAAAGAAATCTCAAACCATGGAGTGTAAAGGTTGTGGAGCTATGGTGGAAGTAGAAGCTAACGACACAGCTCTTCAATGCCCATATTGTGGCTCTTCTTATGTACTCGCACAAAAGCAGGTAGATGTTATAGAGCCTGATGGAGTTATACCTTTTAAGATTGAGCAAATGGAGCTTAGAAAGCGTTTCAATGATTGGATTAAGGGTAAGTGGCTTGCTCCGGGATCACTTAAGAACCTTTATCAGGGAGGAAAAATAAAGGGTATTTACGTACCTTATTGGACATTTGATGCCGACTGTCGCGCTACATATTCAGCACAGGGTGGTACACATAGAGAAGAAAAATATAAAGATTCAGAGGGTAAAGAGCAGACAAGAACAGTTACCGACTGGACATTTACAACAGGTGTTGTTAAGGGTAAATTTGATGATGTAACTGTGCCTGCTACAAAGAGCTTAAAGGGAGGACTTCTTTCATCAGCAGAGCCATTTAAGTTCGACGAGCTCGTAGGTTACAAGCCACAGTATCTCTCAGGCTTCATGTCAGAAAACTTCAGTATTGATCTTGATGAAGGTCATAAGGATGCTCGTAACAAGATGGACAACGAGATGGAATCAAAGGCAAGCTCAGATGTACTTAAGAGATTTGATGAAGTTAAGGACGTTTCCATAGCACCTACCTACTCTAACGAAACATTTAAGTATATACTTGTTCCTGTTTATGCAACAACCTATAGCTTCAAGGGCAAGGTTTATAACGTAGTCATAAACGGACAGACAGGAAAGATAAGTGGAGAGTATCCAAAGAGTGCAGCAAAGATTATTATAATAATTGCAGTAATAATCGCAATTATCGTTCTTATTGTAGCTCTTTCAGGCAAGTCAAAGGCAGCAGAAATTACTACAGCTCATGAGCCTTATGCAATTACAGCTGATGCAACAGATGATGATTATATCTATGCAGAAAGCATTTCAGATATTTTAGACGGAAGTGATTACACTTGTACAGTAATTGATATGGAGGATTAAAGAGGGTTATGTTTGGTAATAAAATCGATATAAAAAAACCTTCAAAAACAACCTTTAGTGCAGAGGATGTAAGAAATCTTGAGTTAACATACGCTTCCGAATTTACATCCGAAAGAGATAAAAATATACAGACACCATTAAGAAAGGTGCTTGAGCCGGCTCTCCGTACCCGTATCAGAGAGTATGCATTTGAAAAAATCCTTGAAAAAGGACTTTACAGCTTTAAGCACCTTCTGGTGATTCCAAATCCCTATGATGCTTCCGTACAGACAGCACTTCTTCTGTTCGTAACCAAGGAGGAATGTGCTCTCAGATATCAGATATTTGATGAAGACGGAGAGGTTTCATACGAAGCAGTTACAGACAGGACCACAAAGCATAAGGTACCTGTGATGATGCTTTATACAGGAAAAACCAACAAGATGAACTTAGAGCTTCTCAATGAAAGCGGAGAGGTTATAAAGAGAAGACCTCTTACAATATATGCAAGAGAGGTTTCCTACAGACTTATAAATCTTTTTGAAGAAAAGATTCATGAGCAGGACAGCAGATTTCCATACCTTCTTATAAACGGTCTGGACTTTAATCCTGTTGCTATTGACAGTAAATTAAATATCAGATACAGTATGCAGCTTAAGTCAGGAAAGGCAGGCATGATTCCTCTTAGTAACAATCACTTCCTGCTACCCGATAAAAATTCCTTCACACTGGATGATAATAAGGAAAAGTACAGTTGTAGATTTTTAGAGCTTGATTACATGGGTAGAGTCTATAAATCCTATATATTTAAGCATCAGTTCGGTAAAGTATTTTACTCGGATGGAGACAAATTTTATTATCTTACCAGCATGGATAAGGGCTATGAAAATGACTGGATTGTCTGCTTTGATCTAGGTAAAGGTGAAGTTTTAAAGGAGTATAGTATAGCTAAGCTTATAGGAGATAAATATAAGACAAGTAGTGATTGGATTAAGATTTCACGTATTGAAATCAAGAATGATAAGATGCTTATTGTCCTTAAAAATTTGCATACCATAATAGAAACAGACGTTGAGAATTTTAATATAAATTGGGTTATAGGGCCACTCTCGATTTGGGAAGGAACACCTCTTGAAAAGCATATCTTTCCGGATGGTGGATTTTTAAATAATAATCCTGATTTTACAGAGTATAATGTTTATACGGCAGACCCTTCGGTACTTAAAGAAAACTCTGCAGAGATTATCAGACCTGTATTTGCTTCATACATTTATGAAGATAAGAAAAAAGCTTTTATAGCTGTTTACTCTTCACAGCTTGTGCTTCCGGATGAAAAATATACAGATATAGGTCAGTCGCTTATAAGTATTATCTACTGCGACAAGGAGAGAAAAAAGTATCATATTACCAATGCTTATAGGACTAAGCAGTTCTATCGTAACGCATCACTTCTCTTCGATGATGATTATAAAAATGTACTTGCACTTGCAGGTCTTTCCGATAAATCAGGTCAGAAGTACAGAGCCAATATTGCTGAATTTGATATAGCTACAGCAGAGAGATTAAGGCGAGTAGCAGTGCGTAAGGTTTATAATAACGCTTGGAAATTCGAGTCCGATATTTCGGACTACTTAAATCCGATTCCAAGTGATGATGATTATATAATCGGAGATATAAAGACTCCTCTTGAAACCAATGAAAATGTTATGGAGACAACGGAGAAAAAGCTTAAAAAAAGGCTTTTCGGTAATCTCTATGTAAGTGGTGGTATGCTTAATTTTGCCTTAAGAAGCGGTCATGTGGAAGCTGTTTACCTTAAGGGAGAAAAGAGTAAAAAGACTTATAAAGAGGTTTATAAAGATATTCCAAAAAAAGAGAAAAAGGACATATATGTTTTAAATATTCACTCATTGCCAAAGGATTGCTATTATATCTATGTTAAGGCAGACGGGGATGTTTATAAGCTTAAGGATGAGATAATAGTAAAATGATTTCAAATAAAACAATTGGGATACTTGCTCACGTTGATGCAGGAAAGACAACTCTGTCCGAGGGACTTCTCTATACCGCAGGAACCATAAGGCGGATGGGAAGGGTGGACAGACAGGATGCTTTCCTGGACAACTTTGAGATGGAGAAAAAAAGAGGGATTACCATATTCTCCAAATCAGCAGTTATTAAAGTGGCATCAGATAAGACAGTAACTCTCTTAGATACTCCCGGACATATGGATTTTCAGGCAGAGACAGGTAGAACCCTTGATGTGCTGGATTATTGTATATTAGTTATCAATTCGGCAGAGAAGGCGGGTTTACATACCCTGTCTCTTTTTAAGATGCTTCATGAGAGGCAGATACCTACTTTTGTATTTCTAAATAAAATGGATATGGACACCTCGGAGCCAAACAGTATTATAAAGACTTTAAATGATTTAGGCGGTCCCGACTTTGTCAGATTTACAAGATATGATAAAAAGACAGATCCACATCGTATAATCGAACTTTTTAAGAGTGATGATAGTGATAAAAATCAGTTTTTTGAGAATCTTGCAACAAGCGATGAGAGACTTTTAAATGAATATATGGAAACCGGAGAGATAACTAAGGAGTCTGTGTGTATGGCGATTTCAGAGTTAAAGCTTGTCCCGGTTTTTGAGGGATCTGCCTTAAACCTGCAGGGTGTGAAGGAACTCTTTGATGCCATAAATGAATTTACATTGGATACAATCTATCCGGAAGAGCCGGATTTTAATATATATAAGATATCAAGAGATGATAAAGAAAAGAAGCTTACCCATGTAAAAATTACGGGAGGAAGCTTCTCAGTCAGAGATATAATAGATGGTGAAAAAATAACTGAGATAAGACTTTACTCAGGAGAAAAATATGAAAATGTAAATACAGTATATGCAGGACAGATTGCGGTACTTATGGGACTTAATAATTCCAGGTACGAATCCGAAGAGCTGTATGATCCTGTTATGTCATACTCGCTTATATTTCCTGACGGAGAAAGTATCTCGGAAACCTTGCCCAAATTAAAGCTTATAGCTGAAGAAGATCCGGGACTTAAGATTGATTATCATGAACAGACAAAAGAAATACAAGTCCGATTATTTGGACAGGTTCAAATGGAAGTTTTTAAGGCACTTGTTAAGAAGCGCTTTGGCCTTAACATAGAGTTTGGTGAAGGAAACGTAGTTTATAAAGAAACCATAAAGAGTACTGTAAACTGTGCAGGACACTTTGAACCCTTAAGGCACTATGCCGAGGTTCATTTACGTATGGAGCCGCTTGTGAGAGGAAAGGGAATAGAGGTTCACAGTGAAGTAGGAGTTGACAGTCTTGCCCTTAACTACCAAAGACTTATAGGAACTCATCTTACAGAAAGAGAGTTTGTAGGAGTACTTACAGGAGCCCCGCTTACTGACGTTTCATTTACCATAATAGGAGGAAGAGCTCACCTAAAGCATACTGAGGGTGGTGACTTTAGAGAAGCTGTTTACCGTGCAGTAAGACAGGGACTTATGAAGGCAGAGTCAGTACTTTTAGAGCCTTACTATAGCTTTGATATAGAGCTTCCTTCGCAAAAGCTTGGAAAGGTGATGAATGATTTCCAAAGTATGGGAGCGGAGATTAATCCGCCTGTCACTGTCGGCGAAAATGCTTCTCTTACGGGAAGAATAGCGGTTTCAGAATTAAAGAGGTATCAGCTTTCTCTTATGGCTTACTTAGGGGAAGCAGGAAGCCTATCACTTTCAAACGCTGGCTATGATATATGTAATCTGCAAGAGCAGGTTGTAGCAGAAATAGGTTACGACCCGGATACTGATGTAAAAAATCCTTCAAGCTCTGTTTTTTGCTCTCACGGTTCTTCGGATATTATTCCCTGGGATGAAGCAGATTCACACATGCATGTACAGCCGGATAAAAAGGATGAAGAAGAGTTTTCTGATTATAACCTTAGGTCAATTGATAAGAATATAAGAAGAGAGCAGGTAACGTTAACTGAGCTTGAAGAGATATTTGCAAAGACTTTTTCAAGTAACAAAAAAAGGACAGGTTATAAATACAAAAGGGCTTTTAATACAAGCAAAACCTATTCCGGTTCATCCCATACTTATAACGATAAAGAGGATTATGAAAAGATACATAAAAAGACTCTTAAGGGGGGAAAGGATGTACTTCTTGTAGATGGCTACAATGTAATATTTGCATGGGATGAGCTTAAAGAGTTAGCCAACGTAAATATGGATGGAGCCAGAAGTAAGCTCTGCGATCTTTTGACTAATTATGCAGCTTATAAGGATTGTGAAGTTGTACTTGTTTTTGATGCTTATAAGGTTAGAGGCAGTAAAGGGGAGATAAACAAGTATCAGAATATATACATAGTTTACACAAAACAGGCTCAGACAGCAGATGAGTATATAGCAAAAACTGCAATAGAGAAGGGAAAAGTTGATAGGGTGACAGTTGCTTCAAGTGATAGTTTAGTCCAGCTTATAATACGTGGTAATAACTGTTTTGCTATGTCATCTTTGGAACTAAAGCAGGCTTTAGATAATTGTGGTGTGGAGTAAATTAAAAAAAGGAAATACTTAATATGTGGTATGTAATACAAGTAATGAACGGCACTGAAGCAGAGTGCATGCAGCAATTCAGAGATGAAGTTGATATAAAATTATATAATGAATTATTTGTTCCTATATGTGAAAAATTGATAAAAAAATCCGGTAAATGGATTAAAGCAGATACAAAACTTTTTCCCGGATATATATTTATAGATACGGAGCCGCGATACGTATCAGATATAGCAGTAGGGCTTTTAAAGGTAAGTAAATTTACAAAACTACTTAAGAGTGCAGATGAGATAAAACCAATAACAGAAGAAGAAGAAAAATATCTAAAAAGTATCATGGATAAAGAGCACAGAGTTAAGGTATCCACAGGCTTCCTTATAGGAGACCGAATCTGCATTACGGACGGAGCTCTAAGAAGTTATGAAGGAAGAGTAAAAAAGATTAATCGACATAAAAGAAGCGCAGAAATTGAAGTAAATGTCTTTGGTAGAGCAACTACTGTAACCATGGGCTTAGAAATAATCAGTAAAATTAGTGTAGAAGAATTCTATGACGTAAATACAAATAAACAAATTGCCAATGCAGCAGATGATGAATCAGATGAAAGAAAGAAGGTACGCATTATCGACGGTACATTTGCAGGCTATGAAGGAAGACTCGAAGCGATAGTAGATAAGGGCGAAGCATACAGAGTCGAACTCAACATTTACGGCACTCCAACCGGAATCCTTTTCGAGAAGCGTGAAGTAGAAATCATAGATTAATGACCGAATTTCATATTTGCTTTTTTGGTGGGTTTAATGTATAATATGAATATCTTAAGGCTCGTATTTTTTTATAAAAAAAGGTTTAACTCAGACGGAGAAAGCTCCAACCTCTAAGTTAAAGCGTAGACGGAGTATTGACAGAGATTTATGGAGGAGAAGCATTGGAACAGGTATTATATTTTGATTACTGCGCATTGTTGATATTACTTGTGATTCTAATATCAATATATGTAAAGAATATGAATACCGGTAGCTTAAATAAATACTTTAAGCTTATTTTACTATGCCTTCTTTTCACCTCCTTTTCAGATGTTTTTGCTGTCGAGTATGATAGAAGATTAATGAGTCATGTGGTGGAGAGATATATATTTCATATGCTCTATCTCATTTGCCATTGTTTTTCGGTGCCTTTGTATGCAAAGTATGCCTTAAGATTATCTAATTTAGACCAGGGTATAACCAGAAAATTTAATTTAATATTTTATACACCGATTGTTATATTAAGTATATTAATCTTAACCAGTCCTTTAAACCATTATATGTTTTACTTCAATGAAGCAGGTATTTATACAAGAGGAAAGCTATTTCCTGTTATGTATGTTGTAACAGGTTTTTATGTAGTGATGGGTTTGGGTTTCCTGATAAGATACAGAACTCTTCTTGATGAAGTTAGATACATATCTCTTATGATGGCATTATCTACTATAATCGCTGCAACTGTAATTCAGTTTTTATTAAAGGGAATTCTTATTGAGATGTTTGCAAATTCCATAAGTCTTTTGTTTGTATTTCTTATGGTACAGCGTACTGAAGAAATAAATGACGTGGACTTGGGTCTTCTCAAAAAGAAGGTATTTTTCCATGATATCAGTAATATTCAGTCTCTTGAAAACGATTGTGAACTTGTGATAGTAAGCACTACCAATTTCAAAAAATTAAGAAATACTTTAAGTTATTCAAGTATGGGAGAATTGTTAAAGTGCATGTCATCAACAATTCTCACTGAGTGCCATAAATTCAGGATTCGTATGGAGCAGTACTACTTAGAAGAGGGTAAGTTTGCTGTTCTGATAAGAGAAAAAGTTGATAAAAAAGACTACTTGGAGGAACTGGCTCTTCACCTTAATTCTATTTTTAAAAATGATATCATCATAAATGATATGCCTATCAGCATATTGTGCTCTGTTTGTGTTATAAAGTTTCCGGAAGATATAGATGATGTAGCTTATCTTACAAGATTTATAGATGATTTAAATAGCTATGGTTACAAGGGAAAGGTTGTGCATGCATCTGATATATACTCTAAGAATAAATATGACATAATGAGCAATATCGATATTATCCTGGAGGATGCTCTTAAAAACAGAAAACTTATGGTTTATTACCAGCCGATTTACGACACAAAGTCCGAAAAATACAGGTCCGCGGAAGCTCTTCTAAGATTAAAGGATGAAAGGTTCGGCTTTATACCTCCGGATGTATTTATAGCAGCAGCCGAAAAAAGCGGAGCCATACACCGCGTCGGTAGCTATGTTCTTGAAGAGGTTTGTAAATTCATGTCAGAGGATGAATTTAAGGATCTGGGGCTGGATTATATAGAGGTAAACCTTTCAGCTGTAGAGTGTATGCAGAGTAACTTAATTACTAAGGTGCTTCCGGTGTTGGATCAGTACCATGTGGAGGCAGATAAAGTGAATCTGGAGATAACGGAAACTGCAGTTGGTGATATGGAAAGTGTTATAGAGAAGAATGTAGATGAGTTAAATGATTCCGGTATCAAGTTCTCTTTGGATGATTATGGAACAGGATACTCTAATATAACACGTATAGCCAAATTACCCTTCAGTCTTATAAAGATTGATAAGAGTCTTACAACCAGTGTCTTTAATCCAAATATGCGAATAGTAGTGGAGAATACTGTTCATATGATTAAGGATTTGGATATGAAAATCGTTGTTGAGGGCGTTGAAACCGAGGAGCTTGCAAAGTATTTTACCAATCTTAAATGTGATTACATACAGGGATTTTATTATTGTAAGCCTCTTCCAAAGGATGAATTTATAAAGTTTATCAAGGATGCGGCTTAAGGCATGACTAAATATAATATTGGAGGTAATTATGAAAAAAATTATGAAAGGAGCATTAGCATGGTTTTCAATAATCATGCTTGCTTTATGTATGTTTACAAGTATTACAGGGTGTGAGAAAAAGGCTGATACCAAGGAGAATTCATCATCTTCTGAAAGCGAAAATTCAGGAGCAACAAAAACAGAAAAGAAAGAGATGGATCTTTTATCTATGACATCGGTTGAGCTTGCCCGTGAGATGGGTAATGGCTTTAATCTGGGCAATACCATGGAGGCTTACGGTCATAAAGAGGGAATTGATAAGGAAACCTCATTCTATGAGACTCTTTGGGGAAATCCTGTTACAACACAGGAGTTATTTGATCACTATAAGGAGTGCGGATTTAATTCGGTTCGTATACCTGTAGCATGGACCAATAAGATGGACTTTGAGAATGATGATTTTACAATATCTGAGGATTATCTTGCCAGAGTTAAGGAAATAGTAGATTATGCATATAATTGTGATATGTATGTAATCATAAATGACCACTGGGACGGTGGATGGTGGGGAATGTACGGCGCTAAGGATAAGAAGATTGTTAAGAGGGCAGAAGAACTCTACGATTCCATGTGGCATCAGATAGCAGAGTACTTTAAGGATTATGATTATCACCTGATATTTGAAGGTGGTAATGAGGAAATCGGTGACAGACTTAATGATATTGATGAAGACTTTAATCCCAACGGAGCTACTCTTGGTATGGAGCAGTGCTACAAGAAATCAACCGAAATCAATCAGAAGTTTGTAGATATCGTACGTAGTACAGGCGGAAACAACGAAGACAGATTCTTATTAATACCGGGTTACAATACCGATATTACCAGAACTATATATAAGAGTTTCAAGATGCCTGTTGATACTGCAAAGGACAAGCTTCTTTTATCTGTTCACTACTATACTCCGTGGGAGTACTGCGGTGGTACCGGCGAAGTGCAGTGGGGTACCAAGGATAACTTTAAAGAGATGAATGACTTAATGAAAACCCTTGCAGAACATAAATTCAAAAATTCAGAGGGCGAAGTTAAGGATTATGGCGTGATAATAGGTGAATGTGCCGTTGGTCCTACTGAATCCGGCAGTATGAAGACCAATGCTATAATGTGGTATAAGAATCTCTTCGCAAACTGTGATTATTACGGATATGTTCCTATGCTTTGGGATACAGGAAATCAGATGGATAGAGAAACCGGAGAGTGGATAGACGATTCTCTCCCTGAATTTTTCAAGAGTAAGGCCAGAAGCACAGAGGAAGGTTTAAGTTTAGATGAGATAAAGGAAAATGCATTGAAAACCATGGAAACCCTCCTTGGTGAGTCTCCTGATACATATCAGGAGGAGGGAGCTCTTAAAGATGATGGAAAAACTGCAATAGCCTGGATAATGTGGAACTCAGGTGATTGGAATATTGCTTACAGCGTAGGAGATGTCTATAAGCCTGATGATACGACAGAAGGATTAAAAGCAACTGATGTAGAAATTACAGGCGAGGGTACATATACGGTTTCTCTCGACTTTACCGGAACGAGTATGGGGTACTCTGACAGTACGGCCTTCTCAGCAGTTGGTATAGCAAATGGAGAAGAGCTATTCCCCGGATATATCATGGATATCACATCCGTAAAGATTAACGGAGAGGATTTTAAGCTTGATGGTAATCCATATACTACGTCCGATGATAAATTATGTACCAGAGTTAATCTTTATAACAGCTGGGTTACAGGTATTCCGGATGGTATACGTACTAAGGATGGACTTAAGAAGAAGGATGTGACGGCTATACCGATGAGAGCTGAAAAGCTTTCCGAGATAGAAACAATAGAAGTTACATTTGATTATATTAAAGGATAAATCAAGTTAGAGTTTAAGCTTCGACTAAGTCTTGACTATTGAAAATTACACTATATTTGATATAATGATAGAGGCGATGATTTTTGCCTGTTGTAGAGTCCTTACCGTAAGGCGGTGAGAGGTGGGGCTGTGAAGATACAATAATTAATAAATAATAAATAATAAATAATAAAACAAAAGCACCGCAGAAAGAGGATATAATGAGTAAGAGTTTTAATGATTTACTGGAGAAAGTTTCAAGTTTTTCTAAAAAGAAGGTATCTGTTGCAGTTGCGCAGGATAACGAAGTGCTTTTAGCTGTTAAGGCTGCAAAGGAAAGAGGAATAGCAGATGCGATTTTGGTTGGAGATGCGGATGAAATCGCAAAGATTGCAGCTGATATCGATATGAATTTAGATGATTATGAAGTGATTGACGAAAAGGATGTTACACAGGCCGCTCTTCGAGCTGTTAAGCTTGTTCATGACGGAGAGGCTGATATGTACATGAAGGGACTTATAGATACTAAGGGATTCTTAAAGAGTGTACTCGATAAGGAAGTAGGACTTAGATCCGGAAGACCATTATCCCATGTATGTGTATTTGAGCTTGAGGAAGAAGAAAGACTTCTCTTCCTTAGCGACGTGGCATTTATTCCATATCCTACACTTGAAGATAAGGTAAATATCATTAATAACACTGTTGAAATCTGTCATGCATGTGGAGTTGATAATCCTAAAGTAGCACCACTTGCCACTGTAGAGGTTGTTAACCCTAAGATGCCATGTACGGTAGAAGCAGCAGAGCTTACTAAGATGAATGAAGAAGGAAAGATAACAGGATGTATAGTGGATGGACCACTTTCATTTGACCTTGCTACAGTGCCTGAGGCAGCAGAGCATAAGGGAGCAACTGACAGAAAGATTGTTGGTGATGCTGATGTTCTTATTTTCCCGGATATTCATGCCGGAAATATACTTTATAAAGCGCTTGTGCACTATGCAAAGGTTAAGAATGGCAATCTTATAACAGGAACCAAAGCACCTGTAATTTTAACTTCACGTTCGGATTCATTTGAAGTAAAGGTTAATTCTCTTGCACTCGGTGCACTGGTAGCTAATGCAATAAGTAAATAAGGTAATAATAATCAGCTCATTTTACAAAGAAGGAGGAAGGTTGAAAATGATACAAGAAGAAATAAAAATCAGTCATCATATCAATAACAAAATAAAGATGAGACTTATACCGGGACATTTTGCAACCAGTCATAGTCATATCACTCATTATTTTGATATGACAATGCTAAAAATTCGTCAGGATGAAGCAAGACAGGTAGCAAGAACCATAGCAAAACAGTATTCATATTCTACCATAGTTGATACCATAGTTTGTATGGATGGATGTGAAGTAATAGGAGCATTTTTGGCTGAAGAATTAAAGCAAAACGGAATCATGTCAATGAATAAACATGAGACCATATATGTAGTTACTCCTGAGATTAATTCCAGCAATCAGATTATTTTCAGGGACAATAATAAAGTTGCGATCACCAATAAGCATGTATTACTTCTTCTTGCATCAGCTACAACAGGAAAGACAATCTCAAGTGCACTGGAGTGCATCCAGTACTATGGCGGACATGTAGCAGGCGTATCTGCTTTGTTCTCTGCAGCAAAGCAGGTTATGGGGCAGGAAGTTCACTCTATATTCTCAGAGATAGATGTTCCTGATTATAAGACCTATACAGCTCATGATTGTCCACTTTGTAAAGCCGGAAAACCAATAGATGCAATGGTAAACAGTTATGGATATTCAGTCATCTAACTTATATTTAAATCGAATCTTATAACAAAACAACGCATGAAAATTCATGCGTTGTTTTTTGGGTTATTATAAAATACCTAAAACTTATACTTTTCAATGGTTTCATACAACTTTCCGGATTTTGATTCGTTGGTAGATGAAACATTTTCTAAGTCATTAATTTGATTTGTAATATTTGCACTTGACTCTGTAAGACTTTCAGTTGCCTTGGCACTTTCACTAACTGCTGTATTGATATCATTTAGATTTTGAGATACATCTGAAATCATATGAACAAGCGAATCGCTGTACATCTTAAGTCGTTGCATGTTTTCCTGTATCGTGGTAGTGGAAGCTTCATACTGTCTGCTGATTTCAACAAAAGAGTTATAATCGCTTACTACATTATTTTTTATAAATTCCGATAGTCTTTCAGACGATGATAGAAGTATCTCAACAGAGTTTACTGCGGAGCGGCTAATGTCATTCATTGATTGGACAGCTTCTGAAATTGCAGTAGAGAGTCTTTCAACCTCAGTTGCAACCACTGCAAAGCCTTTACCGCTTTCTCCGGCTCTGGCTGCTTCTATCTGAGCATTAAGACTAAGCATCTTTGTCTGATCTGCAATCTCATTTATTTGTCTTGAAATCTCTCTTACCTGATTTATATTTCTTGCACCTTCTATAGCAAGTTCTATATCATTTTGTATTGCATTGATCTCATCGAGAGTTTCTTTCTTATGATTTTTAGCAACTTCAAAGGAATTGCTGGCGTTTTCGTTTTCATCCTTTGCCATTTTATCGATACCAAGGATATTATCAGCAAACTTTAGTACCTGGAAATTAACATCACTAAGAGAGGTATTGATAGTTTCAACTGTAGTGCTACACTCTTGCATGTTAGCGCTTATTTTAAGTATGCTTTCATTTATGTCATATACGGACTTTGCGTTATTTGATATAGTTTCATTAAGGGTATGTCCGGCTTCCACAATTGATTCTGAAGTAGTGGCAACATCTCCGATAAGGGTTCTTATCTGGAATATAAAACGATTAAAATTGTTGGCAATTACTTCGAATTCATCTCCTGTCATAAGATCTATAGTAACTGTTAAGTCACCTGAACCATGTGATATATCAAGTATTTTATTATTCAAAACTTTAAATCTGTTAAGAAGTTGCTTTCTTACTACCAGCATAAGAACAAGCACAAATATAAAGAAAAGCGAGCATACTGAGATAATAAGCAGCTTAATTTTTCGTATCTGAGCAGCTATCCACTTTGCAGATAAATCAACTCCGACTACTCCAACTATTTTCTTGGATGAATCATATATAGGACTAAAAGCTGCTATATGAGTTCCCCATTTATCTGTATAGGTTTTATCATTAGCTACTGCTTTTCCTTTAAAGGCCTCTAAAGCTTTGCCTGAAGCGTCTGAAAACTCTTCTCCGGGAAGTGCCGGTACATCCTCATCCGGATCGACACCGTAAACTACATCGCCATCATTGTTTTTATTCAAGGTGTATATAAATTCAACACTACTGTTTTTAGCGAATCTAAGTAGGGTTTCATTGATGGATTTATACACAGGAGAATCCATTTTACCGTTTAACTCTACTTTTTTATACTCATCACCATCCAAAACAGCGGAGGCGCACTTGGCTATATCCAGGGCGTCATTCTGAATCTGATTCATAAGCACCTTGCTTGTGCGATTGCAAAGAACCAAAATTATGATAGATTCTGATATAACAAGAAGAATGATTACAGCAAAAAATATACGGTTGGCAATGCCCGTTTTTCTGGTTTTCATATATATGTTCCTCCTAAAGCCAGGATAAATTGAACTTGAACGTCATATTTTATTACACCATTGTATCATTATTTTAAGAAAAATGCTAGAAAAAACTGTCCGTGTCAAGTTGTTTTGTTAAATAAAAAAGTAAATTCCACATTTACTGGAATTTAGTCTTCAGTATGGAATTTAACTTTTCATTCAAGCCAGGCATACTTTCTCATCCAAATGAGTTGAAAAAAATAGATTTATTTGATACAATAAAATACAAATCTTATTATAATGTGTCTTATTCATCTCATAATTCGAGTGCTAGTGCTACAAAGATTATTGACAATATAGATAATAATTTCCCAATGTATGTTCATGGAGCAACTGTATCATCTGCTCATGCAATAGTTATAAGAGGATATTTCAATAATGCACAAATTGTATATTTATGGGATGGATCATATTCAACATCAGCTGATTGCAAGAGGTCGTGCTATTTATCAAATATGTTTTCTTCTCAAGGAGTAGCATATACTTGGGACAAAACTTTGTGTAAGAAATGGTGATAATATAATGGAATGGATAAAAAAAACAAATAAATAATATTTATAGAGTAGTATTTGCTATTGGTAATATATTGCTCTTTTTTCTAACTTATTTGTTATATAACGATTATAAAATGACTATTATGGTATCTTTTACTATGTTTTTTATTGGAATAATATGTATATACGATAAAAAAATAAAAATATAATGACAATATCATTTTTGAGGAATAACACAATATAATTTTCAAATAATTATTATATAGACTAACTATTAAAAGTCAATAGTAAAACAGTAATTTTTGAATAAAACATCATGAGATGTTTTATATAGCCTAGAGGCAGGCTTAAGCCTCAATCAGTACCTTGAAAACTGCATGACAAATAGAGCATCTGTAAA
>JAEEGL012801996.1_pt1 | contig 66043 bp, 58 predicted proteins | sample 9134231 | NCBI WGS metagenome assembly JAEEGL01 (sample SAMN16246548, study PRJNA631951) | gut metagenome | biome: gut microbiome; feature: rumen; material: fiber-attached | host: Bos | place: Iran: Karaj | collected 2018-10
ATCTTCGGGAATTTCTATTGAACCTGCCGGTTTTCTGTTTCTTTCTATTGCTGAATATGTTGTTGCCATTTTTTATCTCTTTCGTTAATAACTCTTACATATATATAAAGTATATAAACTTCAAAAAATTGCCTTTTTTTTCTTCAAATATTAAGAAATGTAAAGATAAGTTTTAAAAATTTACTGTTTTACTAAAATTAAAAAAGTTGTTTGCCTTTATTAATTCAATTTACCGCTTTATCACTTTAATAATGTATTTCATTAAAACAAAATAACTGCTAATATAAAAATTATGGATGGAAGACTATATTCAATTTTTTCTTTAATTTTTTTCGCAGTCATTTTTTTTGCAAGTATTATGACAAACAGACCCGGACCTGCAATATTTATACTTGTAATATTTTTAATTTTGCTTACTTTTATTGGAAATTTTGCAGCGGAAAACTCGCAAGCAAGTGCTTATCAATATGGCGCTGATGCCGCACAGCGCAGAGCAGCTTTACAGGAAGCTAAAATATTTCTTGCCCCATATAATGACATTTGGAGAGATTTGAGACTATCCAACAAATATTGCTCAATAATATTGGGACATGATGGTGTAACTATTAAATGTATTGAAAAAGTAAAACCATATAGAAAATTTCAAATTACGGAAACATTTATTCACACCCCTCAGGAATTATGGAACTTATTCTGTGTATATTTTAGCCACAACAAATCTTACGACGGTGTAATGGAAGATTGTTACAGATACCACGCCTCAACAATCGAAACTATCGGAAAAACAGAAAATGTAAAACCGGAGAGAAAAGTAACGGAAAGTAAAACCAATGAACCTCAAAGAAGCAAAACAACTTTACCTCCGACCAAAAAACTTGACATCAATAATTGTTCTGAAATTGAATTGACAGAACTTCCGGGAATAAGCATTGTAATAGCTAAAAAAGCTATCCGAAGAAGAGAAGAAATCGGCGGTTTTAAATCTGTTGATGAATTTTTGAATTTTATAAAGCTAAAGCCGCACATGGAAAATCAACTTAGGGAACTCATTAAAACAGAAAAAATGAAAGGTTCATTATATCAAAAGAAATACAACGAAAGGTCTGTGGATTTTTAGATGAAACTTCGTGTATTTAAAATATTGAAACATACAAAAGTAGAGGGGCCGGGAACACGTTATTGTATCTGGGTTCAAGGATGTTCCAGACATTGCAAAGGCTGTCAATCTCCGCAAACCTGGCCAAATACAGGCGGAAAACTTTATGAAACCTCAGACCTTATTAAAGATATTTTAAATCAGCCTAAAATTGAAGGTGTTACCTTTCTCGGAGGAGAACCTTTTGAGCAGGCAGAGGCTCTGGGTGAAATAGCTGAAGCGGTAAAAAGAGAAGGGTTAAGCGTTCTTTGTTTTACAGGAAATTTGATTGAGAACTTATATAAAAGCGAAAAAAATAAAAAACTTTTGGATAATACGGATTTACTTATTGACGGCGATTTTCAAATCGAAAAATCGGATTATTCCCGTCCTTGGTGCGGGTCAACAAATCAAAGATATCACTTTTTGACAGACAAATACAATGAAGATATTTTTGAAAAATACAAGAACAAAGTCGAGATTAATATATCCGAAAACGGAACAATTTTTATGAACGGAATGGGAAATTTCGATGATATAATGCAAAAAGTCGATTTGGTAAGAACAGAAAAATGTTATAAATAAAGAAAAACAGGAGATTTATATGACTTATAAACTGGCAAATTTATTGAAAGCAAGGTTTCCGTTAATTTACATAACAACCTTTGAAGAGGACAGGGTAACAAGATACATAAAGAATATCGTATCTGATGAAAAAGAAATTAAATTTACCAGAGAAGTTTTCACCTGGACACAAACAAGCGGAATATTTAATCAAAATACGGGAAAAGGAGTAAACGACACAACTTGCCCCGAAAAAGCATTGGAATTCATCCGTAAATACGAAAAAGATTCCGTATTCATTTTATACGATTTTCATGTAAACTTCGGATGCAGAAACAGAACCCCGGATTACAATGTTATAAGAAAAATTCGTGATATCATTCCCGATTTAAAACTCGGAGTTGTCAGAAAAACAATATTTTTCGTTTCGCCGGAACTTATAATCCCCGAATCTTTGCAGAAAGAAATTACTATCTTTGATTTTCCTCTGCCGACCTTGAATGAAGTCAGAGATAAACTTGATTCAATGATAAACCAGAATCAAGCCGTTGAAGCGAATTTGAACAATGAAGAAAAAGATAAACTCTGTAAAGCTGCTCTCGGCTTGACATTACAAGAAGCTGAAAGTGCATTTGCTTTGGCAATGGTAAATGACGGGAAAATAAGTATAAATGACCTTCCGATTGTTATGGAAGAAAAAATTCAGGTCATAAAAAAGACGGGAATCCTTGAATTTATAAAGTCGGATTATTCCATAAAGGATATAGGCGGACTTGATAATCTTAAAAATTGGCTTTTGAAACGTAATAATTCATGGTCAGAGCAGGCGAAAAGGTATTGTATTCCAGCACCTAAAGGTGTCCTAGTAACGGGAGTTCCTGGTTGCGGAAAGAGCTTAACCGCAAAAGCTATGAGTACAATATGGCAATTACCGCTCTTAAAACTCGATTTTGGCAAAGTCTTTTCAGGGCTTGTAGGAAGTTCGGAAGAAAATATGCGAAGGGCATTAGCTACAGCGGAAGCCGTTGCACCATCTATTCTATGGATAGATGAAATAGAAAAAGGGTTAAGCGGTTTAGGCTCAAACGGTGACAGCGGAGTTTCATCAAGAATCTTCGGGCAATTTTTAACCTGGATGCAGGAAAAAGAAAGTCCAGTTTTTGTAATAGCAACAGCTAATAACATAAGCAATTTACCGCCTGAATTACTCAGAAAAGGACGTTTTGATGAAATATTTTTCGTTGATTTACCGACACTTGGTGAAAGAAAAGAAATATTCAAACTTCATCTTGAAAGAAGGCTTAAAGATAAAGAAGTTGCAAGTGAAATCTTAGGTGTAAAAAATATTTGCACGGAGCTTGCCAAAATGACAGAAGGGTTTATAGGTTCGGAAATTGAACAGGTTGTCGTATCTGCTCTCTGTGATGCATTTTTTGAAAATCGGCCTTTGCGTTTTGAAGATTTGGCAAAGAATATAGCTACAACCGTTCCGCTTTCTGCGACACAAAGAGAACAAATACTTTCTTTAAGGGCATGGGCGAATGTCAGGGCTGTATCTGCAACAAAAGATTCCAGCAGGCAGGAATATACAAAAGAAATTGATGAGAAAAATGTATCATCAAGCCGCGGCGGAAGAACATTGGATTTTTAAAAAGCAAAAAATAAAGGAGAATAATATATGTCAGTTTCAGTAGTTGCAGTTCCAACCGTATTTGCGATACATTTGACACAAATTGTCGGTGCCGCTATTCTTACAAGTGCAATCCAAGCGGCTGCGGCATCTCAAAGTCTTGCCACATCAGAGCAAGATAACAAATTAAGCCAAAAAGCAAAAGAATATGAAGATGCTTTTTTTAAAGAAGTTTCGCATATCCAGATAAATGAGATTATTGAAAAAGAATTTGAAACTGCTTATATGGATAAAGAGCTTCTGCTAAAAACACTTGAAGAACACGGGCTTAAAGATATAGAGGAAGATTATGATGGCAAAATAAGCGGTTCGATTGAAAACTTTACTCTTAGTTTTTCAAGAGAATCAGCAGACAAACCTTATATAGCAAAGATTTCTTGCAGAGAATGCGATAATGCAGAAGAAAAGCTCAGTGATTTGAATGCAGAATATGCCCTGAATGCACAAGAAGATGCATATCTTAATCTTGTGGAAAACTTAAAAGAAAAAAACTTGGAAATCGAAGAAGAAGTTGTAGAAGAAGACAACACTATTGTTTTAACAATAAATTTAGAATAAGGATATTTTTATGGCAAAAAAAATGCAAATAAAATTGATGCCTAACGGTGAAATAAGAATGGAAACCCACGGAGTAAAGGGTAAAAAGTGTGACGATTATGTCGAACTTTTTAAACAACTTGTGAACGTCAATATTGTGGATTTAAAACACACTGACGAATACTACGAAACCGAGACAATAATTGAATCGGACAATAATGCTGAAATAAGAACCGATTTATAAAACAAATGGCCAAGCAACTCGGTTCATTAGATTCGCCTTGCCGCTTGGTCATTTATTTACACTGTTACTTACTTAACAAAAAACGTTGCATTTACATTTGCATTAATCTTAACAACGCCGTTTTCTATTGACATTCCTGATGCCGAATCTGCTGTTCCGGCAGCTTCAGACAACATATTTTTTGCCATATAAAGTCTTGGCTGTCCGCCACCGTTTGTACTGCAACTTGTGTTAAGGCTGCTGACTCCCAATATTGACGTATTCATTGTTTTTGCAAGCATGCTTGCTCTTCCGTGTGCTTTTTTTGCGGCTGCTGTAATTAATTCATCACATTGTGAATCATAGTTTGAAAGTGAGAAAGACAAGTTGTCTACATTTGTTGCACCTGAAGTTATTGCGCTGTCTATCATTTTGCCTACTTTATCAATAGATTTTGTATGAACGGTCACTCTGTTTGATACTTCATACCTTTCTAAATATCTTCTTGAATTTGAATAAGAGTAAATCGGTGTGGCATTAAAGTTTGAAGTTTTTATATAATCTCCTACCGCCGGATTAATTGAGGCTTTTAATTCATTATAAACTTTTTCCGAAATTTCTTTGTTTCTTGCGGTTGCCTCCTGCATTGATTTAGGGTGAGAAGTCTTGATTGCAAAAGAAATTTCCGCAACATCAGGAGAAACTTCTTTTTCTGCAGAGGTGTTTACCGAAATATATCCTCTGTCTTTTGAATTATCCACCGTCACAGCTTGTGTGGACAAACTGGAAACACCTGCAATTAAACCTAAAACCATCAAAGCAACTAAAGTTTTTTTCATATTTATACTCCTTTTTCTTCTCTCTACATAAATTATAACCGCAAAAATAAAAATTTGTTCAAATTGAATCAGATTAACATTTCTTAATATTTTTTAAAAATCAGGCAATTTTTGGAAAGAAAAATACTTAATTAGTATATAGGGATTTTATCCTGAGAGTACAAAAGAGAAAAGGAGTATAAGAATGAGTGATGAATATTTACTACACTTACCCAAACAACAAAATATTTGTAAATCAGATATTAATGTATCAGTTGAAAGAATGAATAATAATAAGGTTTTTAATATCTTCAACAATGATGATAAAAAAATAGTTTTAAAACAAGAGATTAATGATGCTCTTACATATTTTAATGAATTAGAAGACAAAATTGCACGTGATGGTAAATATGGTGATGGAATATTAACGAAATCTGATTTGTATGAAATAGTCCGTTCAGAAGAAAAATTTAAAAATCTGAGAGAAGAATATACCAGTGATGATGAATTAGTTCAAGATTTAAAAAGCACAATTTTAGTTATGCTAGGACTAGCAAAAGCACCGGCAGAACAGGAAGAAATTAGATTAACATGGGATGGAGATTCGTCAATTCAATACCAAAACTTGAGAAGTGGCACGATTAGTCAGGTGATGATAAACAGCTACGCAACTGTATCTAATATGATAGTTGACGGGAAAAAAGTAAATATAGTTAAGATTTTAGGCAATAGTGCTTATGTAACAGATGAAAATGGTAACAAGATTAACAATAAAAACTTTGTTGCTAAATGCTTGAACTATAAGAAAGATATACTTTTAAGTTTATTTGGAAAAGGCTATTATACTGAATCCAGTAGCAGGTCTACAATCTATAGAGATTATAAAGAATGGGATAAAGATTCTCAATGTTTTCGAGAAACCTCCAAAGTTCAGGTTGGTTCTATAGTAAGATTCGATACTTTATAAAAACCATAGACTTTAGTCTGCCCAAAATAGCGAAATTACGTTTCAAGTCTTTTTTGCTTTCTCCACTTTACAAGAAATTATAATAATTGTATTATAGTATTGTTAGTCTGGAGGAAGTTTGGCAGAGAAGTTTAAAATACAAGGCGGTGAATCTTTAAAGGGAGAAGTGTCGATTTGCGGGGCAAAGAACTCTGTTCTTAAACTTTTTGCTGCCGCTATTCTTGTTAAAGGCTGTACAAAAATATACAACGTGCCAAACCTTACTGATGTTAATATTATGCTCCAAGTTCTTTCGGAATTGGGTGCAAAACTCGATTACAATATGGAAGAAAAATCCGTAACCGTTGATTCAACTGATATAACCTCTATTACGGCAAGATATGAGCTTGTGAGCAAAATGCGAGCATCCTTTACAATACTCGGGGCATTAATTTCAAGATGCAAAGAGGCTATTGTAGCACTCCCCGGAGGTTGTGCAATAGGTGAACGCAGAGTTGATTTTCATATAAAAGGTTTGGAAACCTTGGGGGCAAAAATCAAGATTGAAAACGGATATGTCCACGCTAAAGCTCCAAAACTAATAGGAACGGATTTATACCTTGATATTCCGTCAGTCGGGGCGACTGAAAATCTTATGCTTGCTGCTATTACGGCTCAAGGCTCGACAAGAATTCAAAATGCCGCACAAGAACCTGAAATCGTTGATTTGGCTAACTTTTTAAATACAATCGGTGCTGATATAACAGGTGCGGGAACTTCGGAAATCGTTATTAACGGAGTAAAAATCGAAGATTTGCATCCTGCCGAATATACAACAATTCCGGATAGAATTGAGGCCGGAACATTTATGTCCGCTGTTGTTGCGACAAAAGGAAAAGCTTTAATAAAAAATGTTTATCCCGCACATTTGACTTTCTTTAATGACAAACTTATTCAGATGGGCGCAAATATCAAACTTGCAGACCCGACTTCAATAGAAGTAAGTGCAAGGGGAAGATTGAATTCAATAAACTTTGTAACACAACCTTATCCGGGATTTCCGACAGACTTACAGGCAATTGCAATGAGCCTTCTAACTACGGCGAACGGCGTCGGTATTATAACCGAAAGCCTTTATGAAAACAGATTTATGCAAGTATCGGATTTGAGAAGAATGGGTGCTGATATTCACCAAGACAGAAACCACGCAATCGTAAAAGGTGTTAAGCACTTAACGGGTGCGAATGTTGCGGCAAGCGATTTAAGAGCAGGTGCAGCACTGGTTATTGCAGGACTTATGGCTGAAGGGGAAACTATAGTTGAAAAATTGCACCATATCGACAGAGGATATGAAACTTTTGAAAAGAAACTTGCATTATTGGGTGCAAAAATTACCAGATTCAATGATGAAGATATAAGTTTAAATACAAGTACGATGGGGGTGGCGAATGAGTCCCGCATATAAGAGATGGTATGACCATGACCCTAAATTATTAGAGGTCATTGAGCTTTTAAAAAATTATCAGGATGAATTAAAAGAACACGCTGTTATATTTCTTGATAAATTAGAACAAAAAGTATCCAAAGAGGCACTTGACAGGTTTTATGATTTGGTTAAACCTGTAAACGGTGCAAGATGGTATGACAAAGACCCTGTTATATCAAAAACGGTTGAAATTTTACGTGTTGTACCGCCCGAAGTACAACATGCCTGCGCAGAAAGATTTATCTCAGCAATAAAAGAAATGGGCATTGAATACGAAAGTCCTAATTATTCAAAATGATACTTGAAAAATACCCTTTTGGGGAAAAGGTAATAAATAATATAAAAACCGGCAAGAGTTTTACATTTACCGGTTTAACTGCATTTAGCAGATTATGGCTGGCAAAAAGCATCCAAGAATATTCCTGCAAAAAAATCCTTTTCATAACTTCAACCGAACAAGCCGCACTCAAATATTGTGCGGATTTGGAAAAGTTGTTTGAAATTAATACGGAAATACTGCCATACACCAATATCTCACCTTATGAAACACTTTCTCCAAATTTTTATGATTACCAAAAACAAACAAAAATTTTATTAAATTCTCCAAATTTTGTTGTAATGCCGATTAAAACCATTACAGAAAAATTTCCGGATAAAAAATTTTTTGAAAATAATAGTTTAAACTTAAAAATCGGTGATTCAATTTCTCAAAAAGAATTAATGAGTAAACTTGTCAATTTGGGTTACAAACGCTCTACAATGGTTAATGATATCGGTGAATTTTCAATAAGAGGGGACATTTCAGACATATTTACTCTTTATAATTTGCCACTAAGAATTGAATTTTGGGGAGATGAAATTGTTGATATAAGATTTTTTGATAACGAAACCCAAAAATCCGTTGAAAAGATTCAAGAACTTAAAATCTATCCTTTATATAAATTTGTATTGCCCGAAAATCCACCTAAAAACTTTAGTTATAATTTAAAAGAAAAATTCAAAGAAGAAGGTTATTTTGAGGGGATTAACGTATATCAATCCTGTTATAATTCTGATTTGGTTTCGGTTATGGATTATTTCAATAATTATATTGTTATATATGACGAATATGCCGAATTAAGTGCAAAATTATCTCAAATAGAAGAGAATCTGGCCAAATCTTATGAAGAAGCATTGAAAACCGAACAAATTGAGAAATTAAACGAATTAAATCATTTTACCGAGTCAGAAATAATACAAAAATTGGCAGGTTTCCAAAAAATATCACTGAATAATTTTCTTTCAGATGAATCAAATGAAGTTATGGATATTGATTCAAGGTCAATTCCGATATTTGATGCAAATTTGGAGCAAATTTCCAAATTTTTGTCTGAAAAAAAAGATTACAAAATAATAATTGCCACTGATTTTAAAGAACGCGTAAAAGAAACATTTTCTGAAAATGAAATATACATTCCACAAACAGAATATATAGATAATATAAATGTTTCCGGCACAGAAATCCCGAATGCAAAAACACTTATTATAACCGACAGGGAATTGTTTAATAAAAGACAGAAAGATGTCCCCTCCGGCAGAAAAAGAAATTATAAAGAAAAAGCGGAATACATTGAAAACATAAATGATATTAAGGAGGGCGAATATGTAGTTCATTCTATACATGGTGTCGGAATTTATATAGGTCTTACAAAACAAGAAATTGACGGACAATTAAAAGACTATTTAACAATAGAGTACGCAAATAAAGATAAACTCCATATTCCTGCCGAACAAATAAATATGCTGTGCAGATACAGAGGCTCCGGACAGATTAAGCCGAAATTATCAAGAATGGGCGGAAGTGACTGGGAGAGCGTAAAATCCAAAACCAAAAAGGCTATTGAAACTATTGCATATGACCTTTTAAGACTATATGCCAAAAGAAAAATGCAAGAGGGAATTGCTTTTTCAGAAGATTCTCCGCTACAGGTTGAAATGGAAGAAGCATTTGAATATATCGAAACCCCTGACCAAATGAAAGCTATTAATGAAGTTAAGTCAGACATGGAATCTTCTAATCCAATGGACAGGCTTATCTGCGGTGATGTTGGCTTTGGGAAAACTGAAGTTGCCATGCGTGCCATGTTCAAAGCTGTTACTTCTCTAAAACAAGTTGCCGTAATTGTTCCTACAACAATTCTTGCACTCCAACACTATCAAACAATATCGGAGAGGTTTAAACCGTTCGGGATTAATGTTGAATTGCTGTGTCGTTTCAGAAGTGCAAAAGAACAAAAAGAAACACTTAAAAACCTTTCAACAGGAAAATGTGACGTTGTTATTGCAACTCACAAACTTTTGCAGGATAAAATTTTCTTTAAAGATTTAGGCTTGCTGGTTATTGATGAAGAACATAAATTTGGCGTCAGACACAAAGAAAAACTCAAGGAATTTAGGGAAAATATTGATATTATCTCAATGTCAGCAACTCCGATACCGAGGACATTATATATGTCGCTTTCCGGAATAAAGGATATTTCAGTCATTAATACACCACCCCAAAATCGACTTCCGATTAAAACATATGTCGGAGAATACAATGAACAAACCGTTAAGAATGCTATAGTCAATGAACTGGACAGGGACGGACAGGTATTTTATCTGTATAACCGTGTAGAAACGATAGAAGAATTTAAACTTCAACTCCAAAAAATTGTTCCCAATGCCCGTATAGCAATCGGTCACGGTCAATTGAGCGAAAAAGAACTGGAAGAAGTAATTATAGGTTTTGATAACCATGAAAGTGATATCCTTCTTTGTACAACCATTATTGAAAACGGACTTGATATACCTAATGCAAACACAATCATTATTCATGATGCAGATAAATTCGGACTCGCACAGCTATATCAGCTCAGAGGGCGAGTCGGAAGAAGTGAAAAACAGGCATATTGCTATTGTTTTTATAAAAAGAGCAAAGAAATAACCCAAGAAGCATCCGAAAGGCTCAAGGCTATAAAAGAATTTACAACCCTCGGAAGCGGATACAGAATTGCAATGAGAGATGTTGAAATAAGAGGTGTCGGAAATATTTTAGGCACAAAACAGCACGGACACATGGTAAACGTCGGATTTGATACATATTGCCAGCTCCTTGAAGAAACTGTTAACGAAATTAAAGGAGAAGTGATAAATAAAAACAAACCCACAATTGTAGATATAAATGTAACTGCTTTTATTCCGGATGAATGGGTAGGTTCAAAAGATCAAAAGATGATTGAATACAAGCGATTAGCGGATGTGAAAAACGAAATTGAGCTTGATTATATTGTGTCAGAATGGAAAGACAGATTTTCAAGAATACCTGAGGAGGTTGAAAATCTTATCAAACTTATAAGAATTCGTCTTGCAGCGACAGAATGCGGAATTTCTGTTATAAGAGAAGCAGGTGAAAGTATAAGAATATACACACCGTTTGCCCAATATGAGTGGAATATTTTGAGGCAGAATATTAAAAATGAAATATTAAAAAGAATTAAATTTACACCGGCACCAAAATCATGCACAGAAGGAAAATCGATTTTGCTTATGAATACCGAAGTCATGTCGTTTGATGAAATCTATGAAAGCTTGACAGGACTCTTTTATTCAATCAAAGAAGTTGTTAGCAAATATAAGGTATGATTTTCTTCTAATACAAATAATGAGCGTCTTTTAATAAAGATAATTCTTGTTTGCAAGCTTCTGTTTTTTCATTTTGTTTTTTGTCAACAAATTTTCCTATAACACTCCCCAAATATATAACACCGACTGAATATGCCATTAATCCGCATCCGAGCAGTACAGATGCCTTCGATATACTTTTGGAATTTTTTACAGCCTTATCTGCTATGGCATTAAGTTTATCAAGATTTTTGGGTGATTTGACATATTTATCCAACGCAATTAGCGTCCCGACCGCTCCGCACATTGAACCTATACATGCACCGGAAAGTTTACCAACTCCGTGTTGATACATGAACTGCTTGTCATCGAGTTTAGAAAAAAGGCTTTGTGATTCACCTTCCTCTAAAGTCCCGTTCTTGTTAACGTCATACTTGTTAGCCATTTTAATTAATTTACGATTAGTAATTTCAGAAATTTTAACTGTCATATAATATCCCCTATATTTTATCTTCCTTATCTATATAAAGTATTTTTGAACTAAAAAATTGCCTTTTGTGTTAAGAAATGTTAAAAAAACTTTTTTAACCACCTTTCGTTATCAATATGGGCAAGTATGTATTTTTTTAAAATTGTAGTAAAATATTGTTATGAATAAAAAACTATCAGGGATGCTTTGTATATTAGGAGTTGCGGCAATTTTGGCTCAAACGTCAGTGTTTGGGGCGGGAACGGGAGTTTTTGCGCAGCACTATGATGCAGGTCAAAATTTTCTGGCTCAAGGTCAGTATTCTTCAGCTATTGTAGAATTCAGACGTGCTTTGAAAATTAATTATATGGACAACTCCGCAAGAATTGGCCTTATCAATTCTTATTTATCCAGAGCAACATATTACGCAAATCAGGAAAAAAAGTACGATAATGCGGCAAATGATTTCAGAAGTGCAATTTTTTATTTAAAAATGTTTCCCGCAAAAGACCAAGCCGTGCAAAATTCCTCTGCAATGATAGCTTCCGCAAATGAAAATCTAAATCAATGTTTAACAGTTACGGGATTTGATAAAAGTGCCGCATCAAGATACAAAAAAGCCGAAGAGCTGCGAGCAATGGGGAATTTATCCGCAGCTGCTTATGAGTTTTCAAAAGCCGCCGAGAACGAAAAATTATCCGGTGATGCATACATTCAAGTCGCAGAACTGATGAAACTTCTGGGAAATGAACCCCGTGCCGCAGAATATTACAAGACGGCATTGGATTTAAATCCTAATGACGGACTTCTTAGGATGAAATACGCAAGAACCCTTGATAAATTAGGGCAATATGATGACGCACTTCCGCAATATAACGCCGCTCTTTCAAACAGCAAGGGGGATATGGAGGTTCTGTATTCACTTGAAAGAATTTATCTCAAAAAACTTGCACAAACACCTTCAGATGCCGAATTGAATGCAAATATCGGTGCTATAAAGCAGGCCCAAGGTGATTTTGATGCTGCATTGGCTTATTACAGCAAAGCAGAGCAGTTAAACCCCGATAATATAACCACAAGGCTAAATGTCGGAACCCTTTTTCAGCAAAAGAAAGATTATCAAAAAGCGATAAAATCTTATGATTCGGTACTTACTCTCTATCCTAACAATGTTCAGGCAAATCTGTATAAAGCTCAAGCTCTTTCGGAAATGGGAGATAAAGCTAAATCGCTCGAACTATATAAAAAAGTTCTGACTCTTGACCCTGCAAATACAGCTGCAAAGTCTGAAATTATCAGTGTTATGCAAGATACAATGACACCTAATGAATTTATTTCATATTTGGCTAAGAACGCAGTTAATGATAAAAATATGCAGAATATTCTTTATGACTATGCATACAAGCTTCACAAAGAAAACAAAACAAAAGAAGCTATTTCAGCTTACAAAAGTTACATTTCAATCAATCAATCAAATGTTGATGCATACATAAATTTGGGAATTTGTTATGCCTCGATTGATGATTATACAAACGCTCAAAGCGTTCTGAATACCGCAAGAGAAAAATTCCCGACAAATAATTTGGTTTTGAAAACCCTGAAAGATGTACAAAACGACAATTTAGCTCAAACAATCGCCAAAGCATCTTCCAGCTATGATAACAAAGATTATAATCAAGCTTTAAATCTTTATTTGTCAATAAATCCGGAGACATTAGATTCAACTCTGGGCGCTGCAGCTTGTTATCAAGGAATGGGAAATTATGATAAAGCTATAGAGTATTACAAAAAAGCTGCCGTAATAAATCCTAAAGATGCGGAAATCCCTTATTACATAGGGTATTTGTATGCAGAACAACAAAATTGGCAAGAAGCTGATGTATATTTGAAAAAAGCAATAGCTCTAAATCCTGAATCCGAAGCGAAAAACCTGCTTTCTTATGTAACACAAAACCGTTCCGCAACAGAATTGACAGACGGAATCCAAATGTATGAAAATAAAAACTTAGAAGGTGCTATTACAAAATTTAATGAAATTTTAAAGAAGGAACCGGATAATGCCAATGCGTATTATTATAGAGCTTTAATCTATGATGAACAGAAAAAAGTACAACTCGCAATAAGTGATTATTTGAATGTTCTTAAATATACAAAGGAACTTCCCATAGTAAATTATATGCTTGCTGTTGATTATGACGGAACGGAAAATTATAAAGAAGCATATAAATACTATAATCTATTTATTTCAAACTATTCGGCTGAAGATGAATGCTTGAATTACGCCAAAGCAAGAGTAGAAGAATTGAAACCCTATGTCGGCGGATAGTATAAGTCCGAATTGGTAAAATGCCGAAACAAATTCGGTATGACATCAAAGCAAGTTTTGTAAAACTTAATATTTTTTCGAATGAAAAACGGAAAGCAGAAAATGGAAAACGGAAAATCAGTTAATCATTTAATTTCAAGCCATGTTTCACTTGCGCCAATGGCCGGAATTACGGATTATGTTTTACGTTCTTTAGTCAGAGAACACTCTAAAACATGCCTTTTGACTACAGAAATGATTAGTTCCGAGGCTTTAACACAGGTAAAAGACACTGTTATAACCGCCAGAGATAAAAATCATTCTCCGATATCTTATCAACTTAGCGGTCATAAGCCTGAAATGATTGCTTCTTGTGCCGAATACCTGCAAAAATACGCCGATATGATAGATATAAATATGGGATGTCCTGTTAATAAAGTGGTGAAAGGAACGGATGGAGCTGCCTTAATGAGAAATCCCAAATTGGCGGAAGAAATTGTAAAAACGGTTAAGGAAAGAATCTCAATACCTCTGAGTGTAAAAATCAGGCTCGGTTATACGGCAGATGAAATGAATTATGTGAAGTTTGGTGAACGTATGCAAAGTGCGGGAACTGATTTTATAACAATACATGCCCGCACCCGTTCCCAGATGTATGGCGGAAAAGCGGATTGGAAAAAGATTGCTGATTTAAAAAAAAGTGTAGATATCCCTGTTTTTGCAAACGGTGATGTTATTTCAATAGAAACGGCCGAACAGTGTCTTGAAGAATCCCACGCTGACGGAGTAGCGATTGGGCGTGGAATATTGGGCGACCCTACTTTGATTTCAAGAATCGAACAATACATAAATAACGGCAAAAAGATACCCCCACCGACTTTGGAAGAAAAAATAGAGGGTATAAAAAAACATTTACTTAGGGAAATTGAATTCAGAGGAGAAGAAGTCGGACTAAAATTTACAAGAAAGTTTTATCCCTATTATGTTAATGGTTTCCCCGGTGCCTCAAAATACAGAGGTCAACTTGTATTGATTGAAAACAAAAATGATATTCTAAAAATGCTAGATTCAATTTTGTTGAAAATCAGGTAAATATTCAATTTTGTTGCTACCAACCCAAACCCTCCCTAATTAGGGAGGGAGCAGTTGTGCAAACTTGTTTGTTACAACTGCGGGTGAGTAATAAATTGAAATTATTAATATTAAATCGCTTTATTTTTGTTTGAACATACAAAGAAAATGTGCTAACATTGTCTTTGTAAATACTAATTGGAGATAAAAATGAAAAAAAGCGGATTTAGTTTGGCAGAAGTTTTGATTACTATGGCTATTATTGCAATAAGTGCATCAATGCTTATACCTGCATATATAAACCTTAAACCTGACAGATACAAGTTTAAAGTCTTAAATTGTTATAAAGCACTGAATGAGGTTACTGAAGATTTGATTAGCAACCGTGATTTGTATTTCCAAAGCCCTACACCTGAAACTATTCCTGCAAATTACTCTATCCATATTGATCCATCAAACCCTAATAGTCCGGAAATAGTTAATCCTGATACAGTATACGGCTGTCTGGGACTGGCATGTATGCAAAAACCGAATACTTGCAATTCCAATCATCCTCTATATGGATTTTGTAATTCTCGCTACCAACGCCCAGCAAAATATCCAAATTTACTTATAGATTTTTTACAACTTGAAGAAAAAAGCTATTGTTCTGGATTTTGTAACAGTACTCAAAATTCAGCCAGCGGCATTTCTTCAAATCGCATAAAATGGATAATTAACAGCCCAAATGCTACTTCTCCTATATCAGAAGTTACCTACAGAGTTATAGTTGATATGAATCGTGATGATACTCCGAATAAATATTACGGTCAAAACGGTGAAAAGCACCCTGACCGCTTTGTATTTATCGTTAATTCAGGCGGAGATATTGTTGGCGGTGACGATTTGACAAAACAATATCTCAGAAATATGACCAATATTCGTAAAGAAGATGATTATAATGCAGCTCAAAACGGGGGTTAGGGAAATATGAATATTTGTATTTTTCCCGGCACATTCAATCCAATCCACAACGCTCACATCAAGATGGCTGAATTTGCTCTGGAAAAATTCAAATTTGATAAAATAATTTTTATTCCGTCTTATATACCTCCGCACAAGGAGATTAACCAAAATCTTGCCGAGCACAGATTTAATATGGTTAAACTTGCAATTTCAAACAACAAAAAATTTGAAATTTCGGACGTTGAATACAAGTCGGAGGGTAAATCGTATTCTCTGATTACGGTCAAAAAAATTATTGAACAGTATAATATAAAAGACCGTCTGAATTTTATAATAGGAACGGATGCTTTCATTGAGCTCAATAGCTGGTACAAGGCAGATGAACTTAAAAGCCTTGTTCATTTTATTGTTTTCCCGAGACGAAACAGCGGAAATGATAAAATCTATAAAGATTTAAAAAAAGATGGATGGGATTTTGAAATATTAAATTGTTTATTTATGGATATTTCTTCAACCGATATCAGAAACACAAAAAAACATTATGCAAGCAAAGAAGTCGAGGATTATATTGAAGCAAACGGATTATACAAAAATTGAAGAATGCAAAAAATGGCTGAAAGAACATCTTAATGATGAAAGATACAGACATTCCATCGGAACGGCGGAATGTGCCGCTATACTTGCCGAAAAATATCATCTGAATAAAGAAAAAGCGTATTTTTGCGGATTAATACACGATTGTGCAAAATGCCTTCCTAAAGACGAATTAAAATCAATTATGCTTGAATGCAAAAACCTTTGCGACGGTGAACTTGAAAACACAAAAACTTATCATGCTCCTGCCGGTGCAATTTTGGCACAAAAAGAGTTCTGCGTTGAAGATGAAGAAATATTATCTGCAATAAGATGGCATACTTTGGGCAAAGAAGATATGAGCGATTTTGAAAAAATTATATTTCTTGCGGATAAAATTGAATCCGAAACTCGCCCGAACGAATGGACAGAGCCGATAAAAAGAGCTTTGGAAGAAGAAAACGGACTTAATAAAGCACTTTTAATATGTTACAAAAACACAATAAAAAGCCTTGCTGACAGAAATTTGAAAATTTGTAAAACAACTATTGATATTTATAATAAATTGCTTGAATGCGTGTAGTAGTCTTTAAAATTTATACTTTAATGCACCTTTGATGCTTCAAGAAACTTTCCTTGTTTGACTAACAAAAATCTTTTTAAATCATTTGTGTTAACATATTTTTTGCCATGCGGAATAATTATAGCGATTGTGATATTGTCATTAAGCGTCACATTTGCATGCGAACCGCGTTTTTTAAAAACATAATACCCTATTTCTTCATACATTCTTTCAAGTTCATCAAAAGTTATTTCTACCCTGTTAAGACGTTCCGCTTGTTCAACTTTTTGTATAAGTTTTCTGGCTTTCACACTTGCAAAAGTCGGTTGAGATAGTGATATGTTGTTGTAACAATAATAATTAGTTGAATTTATTCTCATAGTTTTTTAAAAGACTACATATTAAATACGTCGTCTTCTTTGTAATAGTTTTTCTTACGTTGTTTTACTTTGTCATTACGCTTTTTCACATCTTGAGAAACATGTTTATATGCGTTATCTAAGGATATTTTTGTTAAAGGTTTATTTTTCATTCTGTCATTAACAACCAGCCAATAGGAATGCTTTACATTATCAACCGCAAAAGATATTTTTCCGGCTTTTCTGTCACCCGGTTTAAATTGGGAAAATAAAATACTTGTATCACCGAATATTGACGGATTATAAACTGTGTTGTAATCGCTCACAAGGGCTAAATCCATACCTGCAAAGCTTTTATCCGACATATTTGAAATGCAAACCGAAAGAGTAATTGTATTAACTTCTCCAAACGGATCTTTTTCATATATTATATTTGCAATTCTGATTTCTAATCCGGGATAAAGTTGTTCCTGCTGGGTTAAAGCCTCTTCTCTGTAGACAGGAAGTGCGACATCAGAAAGTATTTTTACCTTAATTTCGTCACCGGGAGAAATCAAAACATCTTTGCCCTTTCTGTATAAGGACATTCCAAGCCCGATTGCACCTCCTACTGCCGCTCCGCCTGCAATTGTATATCCGTTAGATGCAATTGCAGCCTCCAACCCCAATGCTTGTGCCGCAAAAATTCCGCCCATTACACCACCGACCGCTGTATACCCTAAATCTGTTGCAGCTATTTTTGCAGCAGCTTTTACGGGATGAAGTTTTGTGGACATTTTCCCCTCAATTGGAATTTCGCGTCCTTCGGGTGTTATCAGTTTATCAAAACTCAATTCCAAATATCCGTCACGTCCTAAGCGTTTAGCCTCCCCTGAGTCTTTAATAAATCCATGCGCCAAACTGCCTTTTGGAATCACAATCCCTTTATTACCGTACACATCACTTGTCACTTCAGCAAAAAACTCATCTCCCTCAAAAGAAAAATTACCGTCCAAAACCTGTGACACCGTCATTTCAATAGTATCACGCTTTTCTAATATTTCAGTTTTACCGGTAAAGAGTTTTTTATCAAGCTCCGTATATTCATCATCATACTCAGCATGCCCGCTAAAAACATCCCCGCTTGCAAGAGCAACATTCTGCAGTAAAAAAATACTCAATATAAATAATGCAATTCCCCGTCTCATAATGAAATTATATCTTTTTTTTGTAATTAAGTCCAGTATTTCAGAAAGTATTTAAAGTTTTTTAACCATTTCTTCCAGACAGATTTTTACATGTGCATAATTAAGTCCACCCTGCATATAGGCAGCATAAGGAGGACGCATAGGTCCGTCTGCCGAAAGTTCTATGGTTGAACCCTCTACAAAAGTCCCGCCTGCCATAATTACTTTATCTTCATAGCCAGGAATATATTCCGGAATCGGAGTAACATAAGCATTTACCGGCGAAAGTGATTGTATGGTTCTGCAAAATTCTTCCAAGTGTTCGGGCTTTCCGAAAATAATATTTTGAATTATATCTGTGCGTTTTTCATCATATTTCGGAATTGAATTAAAACCTATGTCTTCAAACACCTTTGCCGCTAAAACCGCACCTTTAAGCGATTCGGAGACAACGGAAGGTGCCATGAAAAGCCCCTGAAATATTAATCTGTGTTGATTAAACATTGCTCCGCCTTCAGAACCGATTCCCGGAGCTGTTAATCGCATAGCTGCCCTTTCCACTAATTTTTCATTTCCTGCAATATATCCGCCTGCCTCAACTATTCCCCCTCCCGGATTTTTTATAAGAGAACCGCCGATTAAATCCGCACCGACTTCTAAAGGTTCTTTTTTATCAACAAATTCTCCGTAACAATTGTCTACAAAACAAATACAATCCGGATTCTTTGACTTAACGATTTTGCAAATTCTCTCAATATCTTCTATTGTCAATGATTTTCTTGTCGAATATCCTTTGGAACGCTGAATAAGAACCATCGTTGTTGTTTTATCGACCATTTCTTCCAGTTTTTTATAATCAACATCAGAGTTGTTTAAAAGCGGAACTTCGTCGTACAAAACACCATTTCCTATAAGAGATGCCCGTTTTGTTTCTTCATCCCCTGCTGTTCCTATAACTTCCTGCATTGTATCGTATGGAGCACCTGCTACAGAAAGCAATTTATCTCCGGATTTAAGATTACCGAATAAAGCACAAGCAAGGGTATGTGTGCCTGACGCAAAATGTATTCTGACTAATGCTTTTTCCGCTTTAAAAACCTGTGCAAAAGTTTTATCCAAAACCTCTCTGCCCAAATCATCATGCCCGTATCCCGAAACCGTATAAAAATGCTCGGGTGCAACCCTATTATCATAAAAAGCTTTTAAAACCTTCCTTTGATTATAATCCCGTATTTCATCAATTTCATCAAACTGCTTTGATAAACTCTTTTCTGCCTGTTTAAAATCGTAATTCATAATAATTATATGTTACATCAAAAATTGAGTTTGCAAAAAAATTTAATAACATACATTAATTATGTCCCGATAGAATCAACTTTTAAGATAAAACTATATACTTCTAAAACCTGAAATATATAAACGGATTATATGTTCCGGCGGCAATTGATATACTTGAAAGAATAAATATAAATATTAACCATATATTGACAAAAGCCTTAGCCCATTTATTTTCCAGATATATCATGTTTTTGAATATCGGCATTGAGCATAGTATTGCGGCTATAAATGTCAATATTTCAATAGTATCAACATAATATTCTATAGAGTTGACTGCTATATCGGTCGGAAGTTTTACTAAGCCAAACATATTTGCAAGATAACTTATTGCATAGTGCATACCGTCTGACCTAAAAATCACAAAACCCAAACACACTACCAACATACAATATATATGCAGTAATATATTAGTCCAAATTGAATGCTCTTTTTGTTCAAATTCTTTTATATTTAACAACTTTTCAATTATAATAAAAAACCCGTGCCATAATCCCCAAATTACAAAAGTCCAGGCAGCACCATGCCAAACCCCTGTCAAAAGAAAAACAATTCCTAAATTTCTACAGGTTTTAAGTAGTCCATTCCTGTTTCCGCCGAGTGGAATATATATGTATTGCTTAAACCAGGTTGATAAAGATATATGCCATCTTCTCCAAAATTCTGTTATCGATTTTGAAATATACGGATAATTAAAGTTTTCCAAAAATCTGAATCCAAAGATTAAACCCAAACCTATCGCCATATCCGAATATCCTGAAAAATCAAAATAGATTTGGAACGTATATGCTACTGCACCGAGCCACGCTATTCCATGACTAAAGGTATCAGGTGCTTGAATAAAAATTTTATCCGCAATAGCGCCCAAAGTATTTGCGATTAATACTTTCTTGGATAAACCTATGATGAATCTTTTAACCCCGAGATTTACTTTTTCAAAATTAACTTCTCTGCTATCAATCTGATCTGCTACATCATGATATTTAACAATAGGCCCTGCAATTAACTGCGGAAATAAGCAGATATAAAGAGCCAGTTTGTAGATGTCTTTTTGAACTTTAACTTCACCTCTATATACATCAATAATGTAGGATAGTGCTTGGAATGTATAAAAAGATATACCAATAGGCATTACGATATTCAGAAAGTCAATATGCGCACTCAAAAGGTTATTTATATTTGTTATAAGAAAATTAAAGTATTTGAAATAAATCAAAAAACATAAATTAGCTATAATCGTCAAAATTAAAATTAATTTTGGCGTAAAAAATCTTTTATAACTTTTTATTAGAGATGAATATCGTTCACCGTTGTTATAGCACGCAGCTTGTTCAATTAAAATTGCTCCAAAGTAGTTTATTAAAATTACCATGAGCATTATGGCGAGATATTTTGGTTCTCCCCATGCATAAAAAATTATACTTGCGATAAGCAAGATAGGATTATGCAATTCTCTTTTGGTAACAAGATACAAAAATAAAAGAATTGGTAAAAACACGTATATAAAAGTCATTGATGAAAATAGCATTTATAATCCTCTCATTCTTATGTTATCCTGTCTTTGAGATATTTGAATATTTATTTGGGTACAAATCCAAGAATCTCGGCAAATTTGGTGTATAGAAAAGTAATACCATTATATCCGGCTTATATTCTTCTATAATAGGTTTGTAATTTTCAAACACAAACCCTCTTGGATTATCATATATATACAAAGATTCATTAAAACTATACGGCATAAATTCAAAAAAATTACAGCCAAAGGAATCGCCAACAACAAATATCTTTTCTTTAGCTCCTTTTGGATATCTGAAATGAACATCATGCGGACTTTCCAAAAATTCAGAATTAATCCTCTCCAAGTATTTAAATTCGGGGTTTTTGTAATAAATGTAAGGAGTATCCAGAATTTTTTTGGCAAAAAATTTGGGAAGCTTCATTTGTTTAAATGTCTGTCCCGGATTCATATCTTTGTCCCACCATTCAGAAACTCTTTTATCATAATATTTCTCAAGTTTGTTTTCATCTAATGGTTTGACGTTAGGATAATTTTTCCGAATTTCTTTTATTAATACACTGTAACCCGTGTATGCTCCTTTTTTGGTCCAATGATGATCCGTTTTAAAATATACCGGACTTATTTTATTTGCTTCGGCCATTTCTTCTTTCGGATAAATAACTTTTATGTCCGTATTGGCATCTATGTAATCAATAACTTCATCGGCAGGATTTTCCATATATTTTCTCTTATCCGGCATTTTGAAATCAAAATAATCCGCTTGTCTTGGAATTATCAAAACATAAAGCCCCATATTATTTTTATTGCAATAAGATTGAAGCCTGTTCATGTTGTCTGCATATGTCTTTAGAACATTCTCTTTCTCGGTAATAATAGGTTTCATACCCCAAAAATTAAACTCTCTGTATAGCAAATTGTGTTTTTTGTCAAAAGTTACTTCACCGAGTTTGCAGTTATTATGATTTAAAATACAGGCCAGCATCATATTTGCTTTTATTGCTTCGTTTCTTAAAAAGAACCTGTCACTAAACCATTCATTAAATTCGTTCCCATAATTAAGATTTATTTTTGAATGCTCCATAAAGGAAACTTTCTGAGCAAGATAACGGTTTTCACTCCTTGACTTTTTTGCTTTTGAAATATGAACTGTGGGGATGCAAAGCAAAATACAAAATATTAGCAGAAAAACTATATCAATCCTCGACTGATTTTGAATCGTTTTAAAATCAGCTATATAATTGGTCAATTTGTATAACAAGAGAAATGAAAGTATAAAAATAGAAACAAATAATAAAACTGACCGATTCCTTAGAACAAATATCGAAATAATAGTTAATCCGACCGCGACAGATAATGTTATAAAAATTCTCTTTTTCATACCACTGATATCCTTAGTAGTTGAAAAAAGTATAACATAAAATTTATCAACAAAATATGCCAAAGTTTTGATTTTTCCACTTCCTTTTAATTGCAACAAAAATTTGTTGAGAGTATAATTCTATTAAATTATTGCTTGGCAGAATAATGAAAGGGAGATAAAAATATGTCAAAAAACACAATTACAGTTGACGGGAACTACGCTGCAGCGCATATTGCGTATGCTTTGAGCGAAGTTTCCGCAATCTATCCTATCACACCTTCTTCTACAATGGGAGAATGGGTTGATGAATGGGCTTCACAACACAAGAAAAACATTTGGGGTAAACAGGTTAGCGTTGCAGAAATGCAATCAGAAGCAGGCGCAGCAGGTGCTGTTCACGGTTCACTTGCAGCAGGCGCATTGACTTCTACCTATACCGCTTCACAAGGTTTGTTATTAATGATACCTGTAATGCACAAAATAGCAGGAGAAATGCTTCCGTCCGTAATTCACGTAGCGGCTCGTGCATTGGCAGCACAGTCATTAGCAATATTCGGTGATCACACAGACGTTATGGGTTGCCGTAACACAGGTTATGCAATGTTAGCAGCAAATTCAGTTCAAGAAGAAATGGATATGGCTCTTGTTGCACACCTTTCAACTTATAAAGCTAAAGTTCCGTTCTTGCAATTCTTTGACGGATTCAGAACTTCTCACGAAGTACATAAAATTGAAGAAATTTCTTACGAAGAAATTGAATCATTAGTTGAACCTCAATACATTGAAGAATTCAAGAAAAGAGCTCTTAGACCGGAAGCTCCTGTTTGTAAAGTTGGTGCTCAAAACACGGACGTTTACTTCCAAGGACGTGAAACGGTTAATAAATACTATGATGCAGTTCCCGATATTGTTCAGGAATATATGGACAAAGTTGCTAAAGTTACGGGTCGTCAATATCATCCGTTCGATTATGTCGGAGCACCTGATGCTACAGATGTAATCGTTGCAATAGGTTCCGGCTGCGAAACTATCGAAGAAACTATTGAATACTTGAACGCTAAGAGAGGCACAAAGTATGGTTTGGTTAAAGTAAGACTTTACAGACCGTTTGATGTTAAGAGATTCAATGCAGCTCTTCCTTCATCAGTCAAGAGAATTGCAGTTCTTGACAGAACAAAAGAAGCAGGCTCAATCGGTGAACCTCTATACTTAGATGTTGTAGCTGCATTACAAGGCAAAGATATCAGAGTAATCGGCGGAAGATACGGTTTATCTTCTAAAGAATTCACACCTTCAATGGTTCTTGCAGTGTACAAACATCTTGAAAACAACGGTTTCCACGGATTTACGGTTGGTATTGAAGATGATGTAACTCACAAATCATTACCGATTAAAGAACATATTGTTACGGAACCTGAAGGAACTACAAACTGCATGTTCTGGGGCTTGGGTTCAGATGGTACTGTTGGTGCTAACAAAAATTCAATTAAGATTATCGGTCAATATACAAACAAAGATGCTCAAGCATACTTTGCTTATGACTCTAAGAAATCGTTTGGTGTAACGGTTTCTCACTTAAGATTTGGTGACAAACCGATTAAATCTACATATTTAATCACTGCACCTGATTTCGTTTCTTGCTCCGCTCACGCATATATCGGCAGATACGATATCTTGAAAGGTATTAAAGAGGGCGGAACATTCCTTCTTAATTCACCTTGGTCAAAAGAAGAAGCATTCAGTCACTTAACTCGTGATATGCAAGAAACAATCATCAACAAAAAAGTTAAATTCTACAATGTTGATGCTGAAAAATTAATCAAGGAACAACCCGGGTTAAGAGGTAAAGGGGCAAACACAGTTATGATGGTTGCTTACTTTAAAGTTTCGGGAATTATTCCGTTTGAACAAGCTCTTGAAGGTATGAGAGCAATGACTACAAAGACATTTAAGAAAAAAGGTGATGATGTTGTTAATATGAACCTTGCTCTTATTGATGCAGCTGTTAATGCAACAGAAGAAGTCGTTATCCCTGCTTCATTAGACGGAGTTGCACACGCAGATGACGTTAAACTTATTCCTGATAACGCAGATGAATTTGCTAAAAAGATTATCGAACCGTCTATGCGTCAAAAAGGTGATGACATTCCTGTTTCAGCTATGAGCAATGACGGTGTAATCCCGACAGGCACAGCTTGCTTGGAAAAACGTGGTATAGCTCCTCGTGTTCCTAACTGGAATTCGGCAACTTGTATTCAATGCGGAATTTGTGCATCGGCTTGTCCTCACGCTGCAATCAGAACTAAGTTGATTGAAGAAAAAGACTTGGCAAATGCTCCCGCATCATTCAAAACAGTTGATGCAAAACCGAATGATCACGGTGAAAAATTCAAAGTTCAGGTATATTGCGACGATTGTACAGGCTGCGGTGTTTGTATTGACCAATGTCCGATGACAAAAGTTCCGGGCAAAGAAGTTCTTACTTGGTCAACAATTGAAAAAGAAGCTGCAAACGGCGAAAGAGAAAACGAAAAATTCTTTGATGCACTTCCTGACAATGTAATGGGTAAAAACAATAAGAACACTCTTAAGGGTGCAATGTTAAGAAAACCGTTATTCGAATTCTCTGGAGCTTGCGCAGGCTGCGGTGAAACACCTTATGTTAAATTGGTTTCTCAATTGTTCGGTGAAAATGCAATCGTAGCTAACGCAACAGGTTGTTCTTCCATTTATTCAGGAACATTCCCGACTATTCCTTATACAAAGACCAAAGAGGGCAGAGGACCGGCTTGGGCAAACTCATTATTTGAAGATAATGCAGAATTCGGTTTTGGTATGAGACTTGCAGTAGATTCAAACAGAGATTTACTGAAACAAAAAGTTGAAGAAGTTCTTGCAAAAGAAGATGCTCCGGCTGATTTAAAAGAAGCATTACAAGGTGCAATGGCACATTGGGATAATTCAAAGACGGAAGAAGCTGTTGAGGCTCAAAACAAAGCTAAAGTTGTTATCGAAAAATACGTAAAAGAATGCGGATGCGATACAATTAAGAAAATCAACGAACTTTCAGATTACTTTACGGATAAATCAATCTGGATTATAGGTGGTGACGGATGGGCAAATGATATCGGTTACGGCGGTATTGACCATGTTCTTGCACAAAACAAGAATGTTAATATCCTCGTACTTGATACAGAAGTTTATTCAAATACAGGCGGTCAAGCATCTAAATCAACTCCTACGGGTGCGGTTGCTAAGTTTGCTACAGGCGGTAAACCGACTTATAAGAAGAATATGGGCTTAATGTCTATGTCTTACGGTTATGTTTATGTAGCGTCAGTTGCTCTTGGTGCCGACAGAAATCAAACACTCAAAGCATTCTTGGAAGCTGAAGCTTATGACGGACCTTCTATCATCTTTGCTTATGCTCCTTGTATCGCTCACGGTATTGATATGTCTAAGACTCAGACAGAGCAAAAACGTGCGGTTGAAGCAGGATACTTCCCGCTTTACAGATACAATCCGGCAGCAGAAGTTCCGTTCAGTTGGGATGCTAAAGATCCTAAGGGCGCTTATCAAGACTTTATCAGAAGTGAAGGCAGATACAAATCACTTCTTAAGACAAATCCTGATGCTGCAGAAGAACTTTATTCTAAAGCAGAAAAAGATGCTGCAAACAGAATGGAAGTTTACAAAGCAGTCGGTGCATTATTAAAATAGCATATAGCTGTTAAACCATAATTAAATCGGGCAAAGATTAAATCTATTGCCCGATTTTATATTTTTTATAAATAAATTTTCCCATAATAAATAATTAAATAAAAATTAATTTTACCTTGATTTTTCAAAAATATCATTAAAATGTATATGTGGGTCATAAACAATCGGAGTTTTGATTATGATAAATTTTGAAAAATTTACTAATTATTCGCAGGAAATTATTTTTGCTGCAAATGCTAAAAAAGATTTCTATAAAAATACGGAAGTCTGTCCCGAACATATTGTTATGGCAATGATTGAGGACAAAGGAATTGCGAAAGATTATCTGGAAGAACTGAAACTTCTGAATCAGCATTTTATCAATGAAGTTGTTGCAAGAATAAAGTCTTTTCCTACAATTTCTACACCTTCAAACTCTCAGCAGGTATTTTTATCCCGTGAAACGAATTCGCTTTTAGAAATAGCTGCTCAGGAGGCGGAAAATTTAAAAGACGAATTTATCGGAATTGAATGTATTTTAATCGGTCTGACAAAATTAGAGGGTTCCTTTATCCAAGAATTATTAAAAAAGCAGGGAGTAAATACCAATAACATTTTGTCAGCTATGAAAAAAATAAGAGGTAATAAAAAAGTGGATACTAAAAACGCAGAAGAAAATATGAAAGCTTTGGAAAAATACTCTACCGATTTAACCGAAAGAGCTCGTAAGGGTAAATTAGACCCGGTAATCGGGCGTGATGAAGAAGTAAGAAGAATTATTCAAGTACTAAACAGAAGAACAAAAAACAACCCTGTTTTGATAGGTGAACCCGGTGTCGGTAAAACGGCTATCGTTGAAGGATTGGCACAAAGAATAATAAGAGGAGATGTACCTGAAAGTTTAAAAGAAGTCAAATTAATCTCACTTGATTTGGGTGCTCTGGTTGCGGGTGCAAAATTCAGAGGCGAATTTGAAGAAAGATTAAAAGCCGTATTGAAAGAAGTTCAGGAATCGAACGGCGAAATAGTTATGTTTATTGATGAACTTCATACAGTAGTCGGTGCAGGTTCAACCGAAGGCTCAATGGATGCGGGAAATCTTTTAAAACCTATGCTTGCAAGAGGCGAATTGAGAACCATAGGTGCAACAACGATTAATGAGTACAGAAAATATATCGAAAAAGACCCGGCTCTTGAAAGAAGATTTCAGCCGGTTATGGTTGATGAACCAAGTGTTGAAGATACTATTTCAATTTTGCGTGGCTTGAAAGAAAAATACGAAGTTCACCACGGAATAAGAATTTTGGATAGTGCCTTGATTCAGGCTGCAACACTTTCTGACAGATATATTACTGACAGATTTTTACCTGATAAAGCAATTGATTTGATTGATGAAGCAGCATCAGCTTTGAGAATAGAAATTGATTCCATGCCGGAAGAAATTGATACAATGTATCGTCAAAAAATTCAGTTGGAGATTGAAAGAGAAGCTCTTAAAAAAGAAACTTCCCCTGAAAGTATAGCTAAAATTGACAAGTTAACATCCGAGATTGACGATTTGGCAGGTAAAATTGACAAACTTAAAGCACAGTGGGAAGCTGAAAAAAACACAATTTCAGGCGAAGCAGGAATTAAAGAAGAAATCGATAAGGTCAAAAACCAAATTGCCGAAGCTGAAAGAAATACTGATTTGCAGACAGCCGCAGAACTTAAATACGGCAAGTTAATGGATTTGGAAAAACGTTTACAAGCCGTTCAGAATCAGGAAAAAAGCGAAAATAAACTTTTAAAAGAAGAAATTGACGGAGATGATATTGCAAATATAGTAAGCAAATGGACAGGAATACCCGTTACAAAGCTTGTTGAAAGCGAAATGCAAAAACTTTTAAGGATGGAAGATGTTTTGCATAAACGTTTAATAGGGCAGGAAGAAGCTGTAAACACTGTTTCTGATGCTATTCGCCGTGCTCGTTCAGGATTGAAAGACCCGAAACGTCCTATCGGTACATTTATTTTCTTAGGGCCAACCGGTGTCGGAAAGACAGAACTCGCAAAAACTCTTGCAGAATTTTTATTCAATGATGAAGACGCAATTGTTCGTATTGATATGTCAGAATATATGGAAAAGCATAACGTTTCAAGGTTAGTCGGAGCTCCTCCCGGATATGTCGGATACGAAGAAGGCGGACAATTAACAGAAGCCGTAAGACGTAAACCGTATTCAGTCGTACTTTTTGATGAAATCGAAAAGGCGCACCCTGATGTATTCAATATAATGCTCCAAATCTTTGATGACGGACGTTTAACAGATTCTAAAGGACGAACTGTTGATTTCAAAAATACGGTAATTATTATGACTTCAAATATCGGAAGCGATATTATCTTGGAAGATTCCTTGAATGCCTCTCTTAATGGCGGAAACTTTGAAGAAACAAAAGAAAAAGTTAATACGATTATGAGAGAAAAGTTCAAACCCGAATTTTTGAACAGAGTAGATGAAACTATTTTCTTCAAGGCACTGAATTTACAACAACTTTCTTCAATAGTTGATATTCAGATGGAGCATTTGAGAAATCTTCTTAAAGACCACAATATTACGTTTGATATAACAAATGATGCGAAAGAATTCCTTGCAACGAGGGGCTTTAACCCTGTTTACGGAGCAAGACCGCTAAAGAGAGTAATAAGACAGCTTGTCGAAAATCCTCTCTCAAAACTTATTCTTGCACAGAAATTTATTGATGGCGATCACATGATAATTGACGTTAAAAATGACGAATTGACATTTGAAAAAAGTGAATAGGTGTATTTCAAAATCACCTGTTTACTTACTCAATTTATCTTCTGCTAAAAAATCTGTCTAATATAATAAACAGATTGACCATAATTAAACCGAACAAAATTCCTTCAAGTACATCTGTCGGGAAGTGAACTCCCAATACAAATCTTGAAAGTGCGGTAAGAATTATAAGCAAACTCAATATTGTAACCAAAAAATATCTCCAAAAGCCATAGGTATGCTTAATGGTGAGATAAATCAATATTCCGAACAAACATGTTGCCGTAAGTGCATGATGAGACGGGAAACTATACCCCGGATAAGCATCCCCGCAAGGCCTTTGTCTGCAAGCAACATTCTTTAATACTTGAGTAATAGGGTGGCTTGCCTGAGTAAAAAATACAAGTAAAAAAGTTTCCAAATAATATCTGTGAGAAACCAGAACACTTCCTGATACCATTAAAGGCAAGAGATAATAGTTTCTTGTAAGTTCACTGATTATACCGGGAAGATATTGAAAACATGGAGGAAGTGTTTTTCTGACCGATTCCAAAACAGCTGAATCTATCTCTCTTAAATTCGGCATATACAAAACCATAAGCAGAATTGCCGTTGCAAAAATTAGTAAAACTGTTATAAAATGCCAATTCAGCGATGTTGTGTTTTCCTGATTTTTCATATTTCACCGTTAATAAAATTACAGTCCTTGATGGAACCCGTTAGCCAGACACATCACTTTGCTCAATAACCCGACAAGAATCGGTGTAATTTCACTTACAAAAATTACAAAAAAGAACAACGCTCCCAAAACGGCAAGAAATTTTTGGATATCCGAAAACATAAATATTTTTTTGTTTCGAAATTCTTCAATACCTTTGCTTTCTTCAGTATAAGGCTTAAACGGAAATTTTTCTTCCATTTGTTCTATAACATTCGCAAATTTTATTTTGATTAATATATTGTAAGCATCAACATTCATCCACCATAATGCACATACAGCCATTCCTATAGCAGAAAACAATAGTGTTGCAGATATTTTTTCCATAAAAACAACTTTTCCGGTAAAAATCATTGCCAAAATCATCACAATAAATGAAATCATATAAAACCTGTTAGTGCTGAAATTCCTGTCAATAAAATTGTCTTTCTGCTTAACATACAACTTGTATTCTTCAAGTAAAAACTCGTCTCTGTCCATATTTTCTCCTTACTTCTAGCCGTTCCAATTATCAAATGTCCTTTTTGAACGAACTTCTTCCATCAATTCTTCAAATTCTTTTTCATCCAGAGTTTCTTTTTCCAAAAGCTGTTTAGCAATATATTCAAGCATATCTTTGTTATCGTTCAACAAAGTTTTTGCACACTCATACTGTTTATCAACAATCATTTTGACTTCTTTATCAATATCGGCAGCAATTTCTTCCGAAAAGTCCCTTGTGTTTCCGAAATTACGTCCCATGAATACATGCTCTTGTTCTTTGCCGTAAGTCAAATTGCCCATTTTTTCGGACATACCATAGGTTGTAACCATACTCCTTGCAAGAGCGGAAACTTTTTCCAAATCATTAGATGCTCCCGTTGTAACATTGTCTTTTCCGTAAATAAGTTCTTCTGCGACACGTCCGCCAAGAGTCATTGTAATTCTGTCTAAAAGTTGATTTTTTCTCATAGTGAGATGGTCTTTTTCAGGCAGTGTCAGAGTAATACCGAGAGCCATTCCTCTTGGTATAATAGAAACTTTATGAAGCGGGTCACAATCCTTGAGAAGTTTTGCCAAAAGAGCATGACCGACTTCGTGGTAAGCCGTGTTTTCTTTTTCTTCGTCAGAAATTATTCTGCTTTTCTTTTCAGGGCCTGCCATAACTTTATCGATTGCTTCTTCCAAATCAGGCATATCAATTTCCGACTTATCATGTCTTGCAGCAAGCAAAGCAGCTTCGTTCAATAAATTCGACAAATCCGCACCCGTAAATCCGGGAGTACGTTTTGCAAGTGTTTTTAAATCAACCTCTTTTGCAAGCGGTTTATTTTTCGCATGAACATTTAAAATCTGCTCACGCCCCAAAACATCGGGTTTGTTTATAACAATCTGCCTGTCAAATCTACCGGGCCTTAAAAGAGCATTATCCAAAATATCAGGTCTGTTTGTTGCTGCGAGAATAATTATATTTGTGTTTTCATCAAATCCGTCCATCTCAACAAGCAATTGGTTAAGAGTTTGTTCTCTTTCATCATGTCCGCCACCAAGTCCTGCACCACGCTGACGTCCGACGGCATCAATTTCATCAATAAAGACAATACACGGCTGATGTTTTTTAGCCTGTTCAAATAAGTCACGAACACGGGAAGCACCGACACCGACAAACATTTCCACAAAATCAGAACCGCTTATGGAGAAGAAAGGAACACCCGCTTCACCTGCAACAGCTTTTGCCATAAGAGTTTTACCGGTACCGGGAGCACCAACAAGCAATACTCCTTTCGGAATTTTTGCCCCCAATTTAACATATTTATCACTATGTTTTAAGAAATCCACTATTTCTTCAAGTTCTTTTCTTTCTTCATCAATACCGGCTACATCTTTAAACGTAGTTTTAACCTTATTATCCATAAGCATTTTAGCTCTGCTTTTACCAAAAGACATTGCTTGAGCTCCGCCCGCTTGAATCATTCTCGCTATAAGTACCAAAAAGCCTATAACAATCAATATTGTTATAAATGATGAACTCATTCCGAACATAGAACCTGATTCGGAAGAATTTTTGATATTTATTTCGACATTATTTTCTTCCAACTTTTGAACTATATCCGAGTTTTCCGGAAAAGCAACTTTGTATTGAATTATTGCTGGTTTAACTTCGCCATACCATGGATTGCTGACGGGTTTTGCTTCAGGTTGGTTAATAGGGCGAGCTATTAAAATATCTTTGCCCATATCGACATCTTTAATTTCTTTATTTTCAACCTTTTGCATAAAAGTTGTATATGAAAGCTCTTCCGTGCTTGATGTCGGACCTGAAAACAGCATTGAAATAAATGCCAATACAAGAATACTAAGTATAATATATATTCCTATAGATTGATTTTTTTGCATAAAACTCCCTCTTTTTCATAATTGTAGCATAAAAGCATTTATATGAACAGTAGAAAATGAGTTAGTCAGACAGACTGTCTTAAAAAAATCCTCCCGAAACCGAGAGGAAATATTTGAGCGATGAGGATTCTATATAAATATTATCCCCTATCGCACGAAGAAACATTAAACTTTTTGGCGATTTTGAGCCTTAGTCAAAATGCCTAAAACTTTTAATTCTCAAAAAACAGATTCATAAATTCAATATCATCATAGTCAATATATGCAGTCTGCATTATATTTCTGCCTGTCCTTATAGTCACTTCGTTAACCTGATTCTTTTTAATAAGTGAATGCGGAACTTTAATTCTCTGCCCGTCACCGTTAATTTGAATTTCCGATATCTTGTTTCCGTTAAAAAATACTTCGGGCGGAGAAGAAAATGCATTTGCAATATGATTCTGTCCGATAGAACGAGCCATTTCGGTATCAATGCCTATAATTGAACCTATTACAAGAAACACAGGCTTATTAAATTTTAGATTTTTCAAAATAAATCTTTTGGTATAAAAAGGACCAATAGCTTGCATGCGAAATTCATTTGCATTAGCGGAAAGATCTGAAAAGTTATTATCTCCTAAATGATACATTTTGGAATCAACGACCAAACCGTTTTCATTGGATTTTTCAATCCCAATAACAAGCGGAGCGGAAAGAGTTTGGTCAGTTATGGTTACGGTATACGGCTTGTAATGTTCTTTTTGCACGGACATAATGGAAGTCCCGTCGATATATGTATCCAATTCAAAATAACCTTCCGAGTTTGTTTTTGTGGAATAATTTTGTTTCGGGAGGGTAATTTTTGCTCCGTCTATCCCAACACCTGTAGATCTGTCAATGATACGATTGGAACGGATTTTCCCCTCCTCGCTAACTCCGCCTTCAAATGTAGAGGCGGAATAAACCTGATTAACCGTCAAAAACAGAATAAAAATAATTTTGAATAATAATCTTGTCATAATGATATTATTCCGAAAGTTGTCCGAAATTTTAATTGACTTTAGGGTAAAAAAGAGGCTTATTTAAATATATTTAAAATTTTAATTGAATTTTTAATATCTTTTTGTTTTAATGATTAATATGCCTAAGGGCATTGAAATGACAACTAAATATAAGCCGATGTGATGGAATTGGTAGACGTGCCAGACTCAAAATCTGGTGTAGGCAACTACGTGTCGGTTCGACCCCGACCATCGGCAAATAAAAAAGAGCGGTATTTCTCCGCTCTTTTTTATTAGATGGTTAAGGGGGGAACCGGCGTTCCCGTCATTCTGAGGGGGAATGGCTATTTTACCCCCGAAGAATCCAGCCTATTGCATCAACTCTAAATCCTTGAAATAAACCGGATACTTCGCTTCGCTCAGTATGACAATGGCAGGCTAAAGTCTGCCCTGCTTACTATTATGCGAACTTATGATATTCACTTGGCTTGTGTACATCTGGGGTTGCATTTTTTATTAACTCATGTACATCACTGCCAGGAACTTTTGATAATTTTGATAATTTATTAATATAAAACACAGACTTATGATTCGGCATTTGATATTGTAGATATCTTAATGCATTAGAATTTTGATTTAAAAACTTAAAAAAACAATTTAATTTTTGAATAGTAGCCATATTTTACTCCTATGTTTTTTAATTATTCCCCTATGTATATATTAAGTATTTTCCGTTACAGAAATTGCTAAGGGTAAATAAAAATTTGCACAAATCGCCTAATATCATATAGCAGATTTCAAGGATTTCAGCCTTGTTACAATCCTCAAAAATTCGTCTTTACAATTAGTTACAATTGCCATAAAATCTGTAAATTTGAAAACATAACTCTCAATTTTACAATCTCGGATTTGCTTTAATTTTATACATTTTTGTACTATAATTGAACAAGGTTAACAAATAAGGAGAGTGTTTTATGGTTCAAAATTTTAATGCCGGTCAAAAGACAAGACAAGCCGTAATTTTATTTTTAAAAGGCTCGGCAACACCTATTGTTATGTATTTTGACAATCCGCAATCTGTTTATGCGGAGTTGAAACAACTTATGAAAAGCCCGACACCTGTTCTTGTAGAAAAAGAACCCATAGGACCGATTAAAAAAATGTGTTTTGTTTCAACTCAAATTGCGGGACTTGTCTTGCAGGAAGAACCGGCACAATAAGAATCCATAAAACAGGTAACATAAAACATCAGAACTGATATACGTTTAATGTACTTTTCTGAATTTTTCGTCTTGTTCTGAAATTTTAATGTGAGATTCCATTATTTTTAATAAATCTTGAATATCTTTGTCTTCTGATTTTGCAAGTTCAGCGAACAGTTTTTCGGAACCGTGATGTGTAGCACCTTCCATTTTGTATAAATAATATTCGGCAAAGAATTCATTTTCATCTTTTATGCAGTATTTGTCGCCTAATTCATCAGATGGCTCTCCTGCTTGTCCGTACTTTTCCCTTAATTTCTGGAATAAATATTTAGTACCTGAAGTTGATCTGTAGTAATTATTACATACCTCATCAAAAGCACTTTCTTCGGGAAACATTGCAATATCTTCGTCTGTCAATAGAGAAGCATCATATATCCCCATATTCATGCACATTTGAACCGGATCTTTTAAGATTTCCAGCATTTTTTTCACTTCTTTATCATCTGACCGTTCCATTTGCTCAAAAAGTGCTTCCGAATTATGCTCCGTAGGAAATCCCTGCTTATACAAAGAATATTCGTTAAATAAAATTTCTTTATCCTTTAGACAAGGATTACCGCCAAATTCATCTGCAAATTTTTCAAGAACAAAACAAATATTACTAACATCTTTGAATCTTTTATTTAAGTCATCTTCATACGAATAATTGGAGTAATTTATATAATTACCTTTGTTATTCTTATGAATTCTTGATATTGCATGACCAAGTTCATGTACAATTGTATTCTTATCTATTCCTTGAGCATTTTGTTTGGTATCTAATATTAATAAATCCTCATGATCGCATTCAACAGTACCCCTTTCCCCCTCTACCAATTGGTCGGTAAGCTTTATTCCGTTTACTTCACTAATAAAATCCTCCATCTCTTCATCAGTCAAAGAAGACAATACATCAATAAGTTTTTGTAAATATTCTTTTGTAACCGAGGAATCCTTTATTAGCCTGACTTCTGTTTCTTTATCTTGTGTTTTTATTACAAACTTGTCATTTTTTAATTTTATTTTGTATTTACCGCAATCTTTTTCAAAATTTTCTTTGTTTAATATGTTTAGTACGTCTGCAATCTTATTTTCAATTTTTTTAGTCCAGTTTTTATTTAAAAATTCAGATAAAAATGTTTTAACATCACTGTTTGATAAGTCTTTTTGTGTAAAATCACCCTCATCTACAACTCCGTTGGCGTGTACATCAAAAATACTGTTAAAGCTATTGTCATTGTCTGTTTGCAACGCTTTTTCCGAAAAATTTTCTAAGAATCTGCTCTCACTAATATTAATATTATTCATATAATAATAAATGCGTTATAAATTTCTGAATTTCATTTAGTTTAAATATTTTTACATAACTTTACATTTTATCATTCTTTATTGTTAGTATAATTAAAATAAGATACTTGGAGTTATAAAAATGCACAAAGTTTTAATCGAAGATATAGAGCATGAACCGAATAAGACTATTCATTATTCATTTGATGATTTTATTGAAGAACTGAATTGTCAACTAAAAGCCGAACTGGATTTAAAATCACTCGGCGATTTTATTGAGGTCTCCGGGCATGCCGACGGTAAGATAAATCTCGTTTGTGACAGGTGTCTGAACGAATATGAATATAACATTGATATTGATATTGATGAAACTTTTGCAAAAAAATCTTTGATGGACGAATACGGGCAAGAGCTGGAACTCAAGAACGGTCAGTTTATTACCGACCTGAACGGTGAAAAAGAAATAGATATTTATGACTTATTGTATCAATCTGTAATATTATCTTTACCAAATAAAAAGGTTTGTGGTATAAATTGTAATGAAGATATGTTTGTGTCGGATGAGAATTTGGAAATTCATGATGACAGAATGGATGTATTTAAGTCCATACAGATTGAACGCAAAGATTAACGACATGAATAATGCGGTAAAAAATTAACCCGAGATATAAGTAAAATACACAATCAGAAAGGTATAGGAAAATGGCAGTACCAAAGAAAAGAACAGGGCATAGCGCTCAAGGAAAAAGAAGAAGTAACTGGAAAGCAACAAAACCGACATTGACAACTTGTCCTAATTGCGGACAAAAAATGCTCGCTCACACTGTTTGCACAGCATGCGGTCAATACAAAGGTAAAGTTGTTTCAAGAAAATCCGAAGGCTTTGTTGAAGCTTCCGAAGTTAAGGAAACAAAAAAAGCTCCGGCTAAAAAATCTACAGCTAAAAAATCAACTAAAAAAGTAAAAGAAGAAAAAGTTGAAGAAGTTGCAGAAACTAAAGAAACCGAAGTCGTTGAAGAAGCTCCTGCAGAAGAAGCCAAAGAAGAAAAAACAGAAGAATAATTTAAGAATGGAAAATGAGAAATGGAAAGCAGAAAATAATTTTAATTAATTTTCAATTTTCCATTCTCAAATTTTCATTTAATGAAGGGGATAGAGTTAAATGACCAGAATAGCAGTTGATGCCATGGGGGGAGATTATGCTCCGTTTGAGATAGTTGCGGGAGCAGTTTGGGCAGCGGCAGAATACGGAGTAGGAATAGAGCTTGTCGGAAAACAAGACAGAATTGAAGAATGCCTTGATAAAATTCAGCAGGAAGGTTTTATGTCGCCTTGCGGAAAAGCGGGAAGGAGCCGTCGTGTAAGGATTGATGTTAAATCCTTGGACATAAAAATTACACATGCTTCCGAAGTAATTGAAATGGGCGAAGCTCCGGGGCAAGCTATTCGCAAAAAGAAAAACTCTTCAATTGTACTTACGGTAAATTCGGTTGCAACAGGAAGTTCTGATGCTCTTGTTGCGGCAGGCTCAACAGGTGCAGCTATGGCATCAAGTTTATTCGGCTTGGGAAGAATCCAAGGAATTGACAGACCTGCAATCGCAGTAACTCTCCCGACTATGAAAAAGCCGATTGTTATTATTGACGGCGGAGCAAATAGCAATTGCACCCCTCAAATGCTTAAACAATTTGCTATTATGGGACAGACTTTTTCAAGAAGTGTCTTAGGTATTGAAAATCCGAGAATCGGAGTGCTTAATATAGGAGAAGAAGCCGGAAAAGGAAATGAACTCGCCCAACAGACTTATTCACTTTTGGAAGAAGAAAAAGAACGGTTCAACTTTATGGGAAATGTTGAGGGCAGAGAATTGTTCCTCAATGTTTGTGATGTGGTTGTATGTGACGGTTTTGTCGGAAATGTCGTACTAAAAGTAACCGAGGGGACGGCATCACTTCTTCTCAAGATGATTAAAAGCGAATTTAAATCCGATATTTTGGGTATGATAATAGGTACACTTGCCAAGCCGTTTATGAAACGTATCCATGAAAGAATTAATTACGAAGAATTCGGCGGAATGCTTCTTCTTGGTGTAAAAGGTATTACGGTTATTTCACACGGGAGAAGTAAAGCTTACGCTATTAAAAATGCGGTAAGAGTGGCAAAAGAAGCTGTCGAAACCTGTGTTAATAAGAAAATTGCAGACAGTATTGCATAAGGAGAGATAAAAAAATGATTAAAGGTGCAATACCGTTAAAAATTGCAGGTGTAGGTTACAGCGTACCGGATACGATTATAAAAAATGATGATTTAACAAAGTTATATGAAACTTCTGACGAGTGGATTTATAGCAGAACGGGTATTAAAGAGAGACGTCTTGTATCAGGTAATGAAAGCGCTATAGATTTAGGTGTAACAGCATCCTTACAAGCACTTGAGAATGCAAAAATAAAGCCTGATGACTTGGATATGATTATTGCCGCATCATCAACTCCGGTTGAGATGTATTCAATGGGGTGCAGAATTCAAAAACAACTCAATATATCAAAACCGATTCCTGCGTTTGATATTTCCGCTGCATGTTCCGGTTTGATATACGGATTGAGTATTGCAAGAGGTTTAATAGCTTCCGGCATGTACAGGAATATACTTATTGTTGCAACAGATAACAATTCGAGACATTTGGACTGGACAGACAGAGGAACTTCAATCCTTTTCGGTGACGGAGCAGGTGCTATGGTTGTAACACCATCTGATGACGGAGTTGATGACATTATTGCACTTGATATTCAAGCTGATGGTGAACAAGGAAATTTAATAGAACTCCATTTTGACGGTGATACTTGTCCGCTTGTCCAACCGAATGAAAAACGTGAGCCAAAAATCAAGATGAACGGAAAAGGAGTTTATACATTTGTAGTAAAACTTTTACCAAACTATGTTGAAAATCTTATAAAAGACGCCGGATTAAAAACGGAAGATATTGATTACATGGTGCCGCATCAGGCAAATATAAGGATTATAAAGGCTGTTCAAGACCGTATAGAAATTTCTGACGACAAAGTTATTACAAATTTGGAATATTACGGTAATACTTCTGCCGCATCTATACCGATTGCTCTTGTTGAAGGAGTAAAGAGCGGTCAGATGAAATTGGGTTCCAGAGTACTTTTATGCGGATTCGGAGCCGGCATGACCTGGGGCGGTGCAATTGTTCGTTTGAGAAAAGGTATTTGCTAAATCTGCCCTAAATCTCTGTTTTATTGACTTTATATGAGTGTAAGTGATATCATCAGATTATGAAAAAATTTATTTTGTTGACTTTGATAATGTTTTTTTGCATTCCGGTTTTTGCAGGACAATATGAAGATGCATTGAGGACCGGGAAACCTGTATGTTTATATATGTACACAAAAACATGCAAATACTGTAAACAATTTAAACCCATATTTGAAAAAATTGTTCAAAATCATAAAAATCAATATCGTTTTGTCAGTATTGATGCGGAATCTCCGTACGGAAATCTTTTAATGAGAGATTTGTATGCTTCTTATGTTCCGTATGTAATTTTATCGGATGCTAAACGGCATTATTTTGTTCCGATTGCTCCGTCGTGTGCAATAGAGTATTCATGTATAGAAAAAGAAATGAAAAATTTTCTTAAATAGGAGGATTTATGAAAGGAATAGTACTTGCAGGAGGAGCAGGAACAAGATTATATCCGGCTTCACAACCGATTTCAAAAATACTCTTGCCTATATACGATAAGCCTATGATTTACTATCCGCTTTCTACCTTAATGTTAGCGGGAATAAAAGATATATTAATAATCACAAACGAAATCGACTACGACAATTTTATAAAACTTCTTGGTGACGGTTCGCAATTCGGTATAAAACTGCATTATAAAATACAATATGTACAAAAAGGAATTTCGGATGCATTTATTATCGGAGAAGATTTTATCGGAAATGACAATGTAGCTTTGATACTTGGTGATAACATATTCCACGGACACGGATTCTCGACACTTATGAAAAATGCTATCTCAAATAATAAAGGTGCAACCGTTTTCGGATACACGGTTAAAGATCCGGAAAGATTTGGAGTTGTCGAATTTGACAGCAATCACAAGGCAATTTCACTTGAAGAAAAACCCAAAAATCCAAAATCAAATTACGCAGTTACAGGGTTATATTTCTACGACAAGAATGTTTGTAAATATGCAAAAGAACTTAAACCTTCCGCAAGAGGAGAGTTAGAGATTACGGATTTAAACAGAATATATCTCGAAAAAGGTATGTTAAATGTTGAAATTTTAGGCAGAGGGTTTGCATGGCTTGATACCGGAACCCATGATTCGATGCTTCAAGCAAGTTTGTTTGTGCAAACAATGGAGTTGAATAAAGGGGTTAAAATTGCTTGTCTGGAAGAAATTGCATTTAACCAGAAATTCATTTCAGGCGAAGAATTACTTAAAAAAATAGAAAAATACGGTAACAACAGCGGATATTATCAATACGTAAAAGATATCATAAACCAAAATAGAATGGATTTTGCATATATGTAAACCCCTTTACGGCAAAAATATTTTTTATGTGTTTTATGTAAATAGGATTATTTTTAGGTGCAAATATGCAAATCGATAACATAACCTTTGGTGCAAAAATAAACAGTATTCCAAATATGCCGAAAATGGCAGGCAGAAATCTATCATTGAATGATGTCAAATTAAGGGGATATACGGCATTTATCGGCGGTAAGGTTTTTACTCCGGCAGGAAAAATTGTAAAACAAGACTTACTTTTTGACGGGAAAAAGGTTATAATTAATGATTTTGATGAAAATTCAATAAGTCAAAAAATTGATTATATTATCTTGAATGATGAAATAATAACACCGGCAATCATCGATGAGCATATCCATGGAGGCTGGGGAGTAAGTTTTCATGATTCAGACGAAAACGAAATCAGGGCTTTGCTAAAAAAGCTGGCACAAAAAGGAACTGCAGGTGTTATTGCAACAACTCTTCCCGGAAGTGCGGAACAAATTCGCAAACAAATTCAGGTATTGAGCAATATTATTAAAAATCCTGATGAAGATTCCGCCAGAATATACGGTATTCATTTGGAAGGGCCTTTTTTAAACCCGGAAAAGAAAGGAATTCACTCTGAAAAAGATTTAATGAAACCAACAATAGAAAATTATGAGAGTTTTTTACCTGAAAATGTCAAAATTGTAACTTTAGCACCGGAATTGGATGAAGGCTTTAAACTTACAAAATATCTGCAAGATATGGGGATTACAGTTTCTGCAGGACATAGTTTGGCCTCGGCAAAACAAATAATAGATTCCGGAATAAAACAGGTTACTCACATATTTAATGCAATGGCACAATTGCATCACAGAATACCGACCATTGCTAATGAAGGCTTGAACAATCCGAATATTACCGCCGAATTACTCGCTGACGAGACTTCCGTAATTCCGTCTGTTATGAATATGCTTTTTAAATTAAAACCAAAAGACAAAATTATATTGATATCAGATGCCCTCCCGTATGCAGGAATTAAAAAAGATTTTAAGATGGGAGGGAAAACTATTCATGTTGATGAAAACTGGATTCCAAGAGATGATGAGGGAACTCTTGCGGGAAATATGAGATTTTTGCCTGATGTTGCAAAAATACTCATAAAAGATACAATAATGACATTCGCCGATTTTATAAAATATGCTTGCGTTAATCCTGCCAGAAATCTCGGTATTTTAAGCGATTTTGAGATAAAAAAAGATTCAACTCCAAACTTCACCGTTTGGAATAACAAAACAAAAACGCCGGAAAAGACATTTATTGCGTAAATATTCAGCCGAAATCTACATCGGAGGTCTGCGCATGCCTTGTTGATGCTGTTTCTTACCACCTGTAGCCCCAACAACAACTTTATCTCCGGCTTTTATTTCATCTGAGATTATTTGAACTCTGTTATCATCCGAAACTCCGAGTTCTATATCATATCGTTTCAAACCTGTTCTTGTCTGTATCCAAACTCCTTGTTTATCATACTTCTTGCCGTTTATATCAGGTGTAAATTTGAGTGCTTGGGCCGGAACACACAAAGCATCTTTTACACTGCTTGTAATAATTGAAACATTGGCACTCATTCCGGGGATAACAAGTCCTTCGGAATTATCAACGGAGACAAGAACTGTGTACGTTACGACATTGTTTGTAGTTGTAGAGGCAAGACGTACTTGTGTAACTTCTCCTTCAAAATGTCTATCTTGGTATCCGTCAAGCGTATAATTTGCCTTTTGGCCGACTTTTATTTTTCCTATATCCGCTTCTGATACACTTGTTTCAATCTGCATTTGAGTAAGGTCTTTTGCGACTTCGAAAAGAGTCGGAGTATTAAAGCTTGCCGCAACGGTTTGTCCGACATCAACCGCTCTTAAAATAACAGTTCCGTCAACGGGTGAAGTTATTTTTGAATAACCCAAATTGGTCATGTTATTTGTCAACGCAGCCTGAGATGCACTGACTTCGGCGTTCGCAGCTGCAACTTCCGCCAATGCTTGCTGATAGTTTGCATAAGCTAACTCGACTTCGTCTTTAGAAACGTAATTTTTGTCATAGAGATGTTTGTATCTCAAATAGTTATTTTTCTTATAGTTCAGAGTAGAATTTGCTTTTGATAAAGCGGCTTTTGCATTGCTGAGTTTTGCGGTAGATTGGTCTACATTTGCCTGAAAAAGACTCGGATCAAGTTCTGCAAGCAAGTCACCTTTTTTGACAACAGAATTATAGTCAACGTAAATCTTTGCAACCGTTCCCGAAACCTGTGTACCTACTTCAATAGTGTTTATAGGTTTGATTGTTCCTGATGCGTCAACATATTGTGTAATCGTTTCCTGTGTTACGGGTTTTGTAATGTATCTGACGGTTTTTTTGTTAATTATCCCGACAACACAAAGCAAGGCTAAAATTCCGGCAAGTAATATTAAAATATATCTTTTTTTTAAATTGATTTTCATATATCCCCTTTGTTATTTTTTGATTATATCAAATGTTTACATGTTCTTCAATAAGTCTCTAAAGGAAAGAATTTAAAGACAGTTTGTAAACTTTTGTAAAAAAAATAAAAAATACCCGCAAAAAATATATTTAAGAGTTTTAATATAAGTGGTATGTAACAGAGGAAGTGTATTATGGAAATAGCAGCAATAAAAGCGGAAATAATTAATAAGTATCAAACTTTAAATAAATTAGCACATATTAAACCCCAAAATAATATTGAAGTTCCGTATTGGCAATTGAGAATGGGGAATTGGGGTATATGCCAAAGTCTTGATATTTGGTGCAGCACAAAGGCTCTTCAAAGGAAAATAGAAAAGCAAAGAAAATGGGAAGAACAACATCCTTACGAATCGCATTGGCGTGTTATGACCCATAAGGAATGCCAAAAAGAAGAAAAACGTGATAATTATATCAAAGCAGATATAGGCGAAGATAGATTTGAATTAAAAATTAAGCCTTTTTGGATGCGTGAAAAACGTGCCATGTCAATAATCAGCGATACCCTTAATAAATTTATAGATAATTACAATAGTGAAACCGTTAAAAAAGAACAGGTTTCTGTCAGAATTTATACTAAGGAATTTATTGACCATCTGTTGGGAAAAAATCCGGATTTCAAAAGAATTGATTATACCGATTAATTTGTAGTTGGCAAATATCCGTTCTGAAGTTCGCCCATAGATTTTAAGAGATTTTCTCTTGCAACATTGTATTCAAACACAGCTTGCACAAAGTTTAATTGAGCATTATTATAATTAGCAAGAGCATCCTGAAGTTCAACATAATTGCTCAAACCTACGCTGTACCTGCCGTCTGCGAGTTCAAAATTCTCCAGAGTTGCTTTTACTTTTTGATTCATTAAAGGTATTTTTCTTTCAAGCTGGCGCATAGTGACATAGTTTGACTGGACTTCCCAATATATATCAGATTTTGAAATATTGAGATTATGTTTTGCTATATCTAAATTTGCCTCACCTTCTTTAATCTGATAATGTATCTGATAAGGATTTATTGAGCCTAAACCTAAACTTGCACCAAATTGAAGCGGACTTGTATAAGCAGATTCGTTTTTTGTATAATTATATGTTAAATCGGCCGTAAGCTCCGGTGCATATTGTTTCTTTATGGCTTTCAGAGCCTCTTCCTGAACTTTACCGACCATCCTCACCGATTTCAAATCCGGTCTGTTTTCAAGTGCCCTGTCCACTGCCTCTTGTTTTGTGATTTCCAAAGGATTAAGTTCAAAATCCTGAATAATATCATTATGTTCAATGCCTGATGATAGCGTAATCAAGCCGTCTTCATTCTTTTTAAACATGTAACCTGACGGTTTTATATTGTTATCCAAATTACGCATTTTTTTTCTGTAATCCGCCTTTAAAAAACCGAAATTCTCGGTATTTGTAACTATAAATGCATCCTTTTCCTGATAATACATTGAATTTTGAAGTGCAATAACTGCGTTTGCAAGATTTTCCTGCCCGTTTACAACCTGAATTTTAGCATCAGCAAGGTTAACTTCCGCATTAACAACATCAATTTTAGATCTCAATCCCTCTTCAAACATTGCATTTGTACGTTCATAATTCAAGGTATTAATTCTCACATTCTGTTCATAAATATCCAAATTCGCAAGCGCCGTTAAAACCATATAGTAATTAATTTGCACCCTGTATATTACATCCAGAAGTTCGTAATCATAGTCAAATTGCGCAGCTTCGGTATCATATTTTGCCATATTAATGCGAGCGGTTGTTTTTCCGAAATCCCAAATCATCTCCGAAATACCTACATTAAACCCTCCGGAATTGGTATGAGTAGTAGGGATTCTCGAACCGCTGTTATCCAGGTGGTTGTAGTTAACCCTCGCAAAAAGTCTCGGAGCATAATTCCCTCTTGCTTCTCCGATTCCGGCTTTTGCCGCCTTAACTCTCTGTCTGTAAACTTCCAAATAAGGATTATGTTCGATTGCGTATTTTACACATTCATCAATCGTCATTGCTGAAATATGTTCCGGCGGGTTTTTGTAGGAAAATACTTCAGGGAGTTCTATTTCCGTAACCTTTGCTTTTTTTGTTTCTTTTTGTTTTTCGAGTTTAACTTCGTTTTTATTCCGTTTAAAGAAACTGAATCCGGATTTCTTGGTTTGGGTATTGTCTTCAATCGCAAAAGAACTTTGAGTTAAAAAAATAAAACCCAAAAGCAAAACCAAAAACTTAGTTGTTTTTTTATTTATCCTCATAGAATACATTTTACACTATTTTTTCTTGTAAGTAACTACCTTTTTAACGAAAATTTTTAAACACGGTTCAAATACGGCAAAAAATTGACAAAATATATTTATATATTAGTATTTGATAAAGTACATTTCAAAACAATATACGTGGGTTATTGATTTTTAAGGAGGTTGTATGAAAATTTATCCGATTAGTCTGAATCAACAGCAATTTAGAGGTCTATGGGGATCTGAACGGCAAAAGCAAGTTGAAGTACCGTATTATTCACAAGGATTGGAATGTGACTTGGGAACTGACCACGTTATAATTGAAAAAGATTATTATCCTTTTATGGACGAAACACAAGAAGAGATTGATGAAATTATAAAAAAATACAATAAAACAGAGAGAACTGTAGGCGGGGCATGTGATGCTGTTGAATATATAAGAGAGAGCATTGTTAATATTCGAGAGACAATTCCTCTAACGGCTAAAAGGTACCGGGATTATATTGAAAGAAAACTGTTATCACGCTCGGAAATGAGAGTCGAAGATAAGCTGAAACGTGCGGGATTGCAGAGATTTTTGAGGTAATAGAAAATTTTTCAACGAGTACACATTAGATAGAAAGTATTTTGTTAAAACTTTCTACAAAACATAATGTTGTGTATACAGAATAAATTTAATCTTCCCAAAGTTCAAAATATTCTGATTTATCAAATGTTCTCTCATCACGATAATAACTGTTGTAGTATTTTGCCTTCCAGATAATATCAAACCATTGTTTGAAATTATCCATAAAATCCTCTTTATCCCTGTTGATATAATGCAAAGAAACAATACCTTTATGAACATATGTAAGCCTGTAGAACTCGCATTGGGCTTTTACATTCTTATAATCATCCGTACATCTTGTTACCATTGATTCTCTGTCACCCAGTTTAAGATATCTGTATTTTCCGGTGGGATTTGTTTTCATCATTCTCAACATTTCCATATCCGTAAAATTACGAATCGGATGTGCAGACTCGTAATAAGAATGTATTATTATTGTTCTTTTCCAGTCTGTACTTGTTTGGCCGTTCGGAACATACTGCAAAATCGCCTCGTTACCGACTTTTTTATAGTATGCTTTTACCCACAATTCTCCCGGAGGATATTTTATAATAACCGTCTCATAAGCTATTACTACAGGAATGAGAAATAGCATCACTAAACTAAATAAAAGGACTTTCTTCATTTGCTATTATTCCTTCCCGTTCGCTTAATTCAGTAATTTCTCTCAAGAATTTGACTACAAATATTTCGCTTTCAAAGTGTCCTATATCAAACAAAATTTTATCGGATTCTATTGCGGTATGAAACTTTATATCTCCGGTTACAAAAGCATCACAAGGCGTTTCTTTTATAAATTCAGAACCGGAACCCGCACAAAAGCCTACTTTTTTAATAAATTTAGCACCGTTATTATTTACCATTCTTAATTTTGGCGATATATACATTAATTTGACTTTTAAATACTCAACACTCATTTCCTTTTCAAAATCAACAATTCTTACAAAATCACCAAACGGCTCACCTACATATCCCAAACTTTTAAGAAGTATGTCCGTTGTTCCGCCATATGCTTTGTCTAAATTCGTATGAGCGCAATATATATCAATATTTTTATAAAAAAACGGAACGTAAAAAAGCGGATGATGAGATATTATCAAATCGCAATCCGAAAAGAGTGCCTGCTCATAGACTTTATCCGTTACGGTAAGCGCAAACAAAACTTTGTTAACTTCTACAGCCCCGTTATCGACAATCCATCCGCTACAATCCCATTTTTCCTGCGTATCAAGCGGTGCAATTTTTTCAATCTTGTCTATAATTTCGTATTTATTCAAAAATTCTCTCCAAAATCTTTGTTGCAATATTTCGTTTGCTGTCTTTTTCAATATGGACTATATTTTGATTTTTATCAAGTATGTAAACTTCGTTGTCATCATTTGAAAATCCTATATCTTTTCTTGAGATATCATTAGCTACAAGAAAATCACATTTTTTGTTTTTAATTTTCGTCTTCGCATTCTCAATCAAATTTTCACTTTCCGCACAAAACCCGATAACAAGAGGCTTGTCTTTCTTTTCGCATAACTCTTTCAAAATATCGGGGTTAGGAGTCAATTTAAGAGTAATACTCTCGGAAGAATTTTTTTTGATTTTTTGTTCCGAATAATTATCAACTCTGTAATCTGCGACAGCCGCCGCCATAATTACACAATCCTGCTTGTTATATTCGTTTAGAACCGCTTCCCTCATCTCTAAAGCAGATTCCGTAATAATGTTCCTGTATGGTTTTTCAACCTTGAATGTCGACACAAAAGTAACTTCCGCACCCATAGAATATGCAATATCAGCAAGTGCCAACCCCATTTTCCCTGACGAAGAATTTGAAATATATCTTACAGGATCAATTTTTTCTTTTGTGCCGCCTGCCGTAATTAAAATCCTCTTTCCCTTTAATATACTTTTAGCCGTAAATAGTTCTTCGGTTTTTTCGAAAATTTCCTTAGGCTCGCTCATTCTTCCTTTTCCGTCAACTCCGCATGCCAGATGCCCTGTCGCAGGTTCAAAAACCATATATCCGTTTTTTTTAAGTTTATTTATATTTTCCTGCACAAAAGAATTTTCCCACATTCCCGTATTCATAGCAGGGAAAAACAATATAGGTTTTTTAAAAGCACAAGCAATCGAAGTAAGCAGATTATCACATATTCCGTTTGCTATTTTAGAAATAGTATTAGCACTTGCGGGGGCAATAACAAAAATATCCGCCCAGTCACAAAGTGAAATATGCTCGGGTTTGTATTCTTCAATTTCAAAATTATTTATATAAACTTGATTCTCGGAAACTGTTTGCAAGGTAAGTTTCGTAACAAAATTTTCGGCAGAAGGAGTCATAACAACTTTAACCTCAGCACCTGCTTTTTTGTATAACCGAACAAGCTGCGGAATTTTGTATGCCGAAATTCCGCCCGTTATCCCTAACAAAATTTTCTTATTCTTAAACATAAAGCTATTATACTTCAAAATGCAGATTTTTGTGAAAGAACTTCTTTTGCGTAATCTTCAAAGATTTCAACGGCATCGCCCACAAGCTCGACACAAGGGCGTTTTTTGTAATATGTTTCGGTCCTCTCACTCGGAGTCGGCGCGGTAGAACTTTCTACTCCTTCTAAAAGTTCTCTGCAAATAATACTTCCGTTCTGTTCTTTGAATTTTGCCGCCAAATCCTGAATTTTCTTATATAGCTCTGCTTTTGCCGAGGAATCAGTTGAACCAAACATAAGTCCCGCAGCCATAAACATACCGCTCACAGTCCCGCATACTTCTCTCATTCGTCCCATTCCGCCACCAAAAGAAGATGAAATTTTCATTGCGGTCTCAAAATCCAACCCTAATTCCTCACAAAAAACACCCAAAACTGATTGGGAACAATTATAACCTGATTTAAATAATTCTTTTGCCTTTTCTGATTTTATGCTCATATTCTAAACCTTTTCCGCTTCTTCTTTTGGGCGCTTTCCTGAGACCGAATAGCGTGACTTGTAATTTTCATATCTGTTTATAAACTCAATATCTTCATCTTTGTTTCTGTGATTATACTCGTGCTTATCAATCGACTTGTCATAAAGCTGGATAACACTTGTTGCAATATTCCCGCAGTGTGCCGCTATTCTTCTTAAATCATTCATCAAATCCGAAAACATAAAACTGACTTCAGCCGTGCATAAGCCGTCTTTTAATCTTTGGATATGACGATTTTTAACTTTTCTTATAATCTTTTTAATGACAGCCTCAAGCGGTTCAACTTCTTGTGCCAGCTTTAAGTTGTCCGTTTTATAGGCTTCCATTGTTACCATAAATATCTCGGAAACTGCATGAACAATGACTTTCAATTCTTCTACAGCTTCTTCCGAGAGTTTCTTTTCGCTTTCTTTAAGTTTTTCCGCAATTTTCAATATATAAGAAGCATGGTCGCCTATTCTTTCAAAATCACTTATTGCCAATAACAGTTGTGATATCTTATTGCTATCCTCTTCCGAAAGATCTTTTCCTGAGAGTTTAATTAAAAATGCATCTAATTTATCTTCGTATTTATCAATTTTGGCTTCATTACTCAGTATTTGTTCCGCTTTCTTTTCATGGTAACTTTTTAGCATTTTGGTAGAAGTTATAAAGTTAAATTCGACCAACTCAGCCATATTTAATGTTTGTTTATAACATTCCGAAACTGCAAAAGTCGGAACAAGCAGCAGCCTGTCATCAAGAAGAACATCTTGTTCTTCTTTTTCCGCTTTTTCAGGGATAAATTTGATTGCAAGATTTTCTATAAGTTTTACAAAAGGTAAAAGCATAAATGCCGTAAAAATATTATAAACGGTATGAAAACCTGCAATTCCAAACGGATTAATATTTGTGTGAATATTAGGAATATCAATAATAGAATTAATTATAATAAATGCAGGGAAACAAATTCCGACACTCAATATATTATAAATAACATGGATTCCTGCAACCCTTTTTGCATTAGTATTAACCCCGATACTTGCAAGAATGGCAGAAATACAAGTTCCCAGATTTTGACCCAATATAATCGGGATAGCTACTTCCCAAGATACACCGGCAACAAGAGTAAGTGCTTGCAATATACCGATTGATGCCGACGAACTCTGAATTATCATTGTGATAACCATACCGACAAGAAATCCGAGTATCGGATTGGTAAAAGCTATCATAGTGTTTCTGAATCCAGGCATGTCTGCTAACGGTGACATTGCACCAGACATTGTTTCCATACCGAACATTAAAATCGCAAAGCCGATAAAAATAGAACCTACACTCTTACGTCTGTTACTTTTTGCCGTCAAAAACATAATAATTCCGACAAAAGCAAGCACCGGTGCAAAAGATTCGGGTTTTAGCAATTTAAAGAACATCCCCGCCGTTTCCTGAATTGCGGTTAAACTCAGCATCCATGCCGTTATGGTTGTACCTAAATTTGCTCCGATAATTACCGTCACGGTTTGTGATAAATTCATAATGCCCGAGTTAACCAACCCTATAAGCATAACGGTTACGGCTGATGAAGATTGAATTATTGCCGTTATCACCGCACCTAAAGTAAAACTTTTTACCGGATTTGAAGTCATTTTTTTAAGTAAACTCTCAAGTTTTCCTCCGGCAACTTTTTCTAATCCCGATGACATTAAATTAATACCGTATAGGAAAAAAGCAAGTCCTCCGCATAAGGTAAATATTGAAAATATATCCATATAAATCTTTTCCTTCCAAAATATTCAGTTGGCTTACACTGGACAGTGTACCACAAGTACACCGTAAAAATCTCATGTATTGTAAAGAAACATTTAAAAATTCGGAAAATTTTAACATTTTTGTTACATTTCTTAATATTTTACAAAAAAAAGGCAATTTTTTAAAAGTTAAATACTTAATATATATATAAGAGATAAATACAAATTTTGAGAGGCAGAAATGACTGAAGAAAAACAATTGAGATTCACTGTAATTGAAAACAAAAAAGCAGATATAAAAACGGAGACTCACGAGCGGTTAAAAAGGGAGCATGTCACCCAACCGGATGAAAGTTACCATACAAATCCCATGTATGAGAAATTGCTGAATTATAGGCAAATGCAGAAAAAGAAGCGATTTACGGTTGAGGACCTGCTAAAATGGTAAAAGAAAACGTTTTATGCAAGCCACCTTACTTGGATAAAACGTTTTCACAAACATTTGTCTGTGGAGTATAATCATCATCAATATTAATTTTACTGACAATTTTTGAACGTTTTTTTCTGAAAAGCATGTCAATAAATGCTTCTAATCTGGTTATAAATCCGGCTTCACCGGTATGTTCATCTATAGTCAATGAGAGCAGCGGCTTACCCGTACCTTTTGCTTTTCTAATCATGCTTTCAATCATCAATGAATCAGGACCGCAACCAAAAGCATTAAGGGTAATTATTCCGTCAATTCGGTTATCTTTAAGATAATGCCCTGCTGCACCTGTCATTTCGGCACTGTTCGCCCAATATCTGTGTGAACCTATTGCAACAAGACCTTCTTGCATTTGTTCATCTGTCAATTGCAATGCTGTATAAACATTTACACCAAGTTTTTCGAGTTTATCAAATATCTTCATCGAGGCACGTTCATCATATATGTTATAACCGTGAGAGATAAGTGCAACGTTTATTGTACCTGTTCTTTCAGGAGTTTCAATCAAGACCTTCCCGTCAATTGCAAATTTCAGAGCCATTTTATAATTCATTCCGGAGCGCATCATAACATGAAAATTATTGTACACTCTCCAACCCTCTTTTGATGCCTGCTTTATTTTTTCAAAATCAGTAATCCCAAAAGGCAAAACCGCTTCCTTAAGAAAACTGTACAATCCGCGATTTTTAGCTGATTTATCAAGCGTCGGCTCTATAATATTATAATCGCCCTTCACAACATTTCTGACTAAATCGGGCAATCCCCTGATTTTCGAGCAATTGTATACCTTGGGCGCAATCGATTGTAAGGACGGAACAAAAATATTTTTAACCCCTTTATTTATAAGATTAATTATATGTCCCAAATAAATTTTTATAGGCAAACAAGTTTCCGTAACAACAAGAGCCGAGCCGTCAGACATAGTTTGTTTTGTTGTCCGATCGGATAGAACTATTTTAAACCCCAAGTTCGAGAAAAAACCATACCAAAACGGGTAATTTTCGTAAAAAGACATGCCTCTTGGGATTCCTATAACTAATTCCTGCTCATTTTTGCCCATTTATATTCCCTAAAATTGTTGTGCATAGATATAATATATCGAAAACCCGATATTGTCCAGATTTATGTTTTACTTATTTTGCCTGATTTATAAAAAAATTGTTACAAAAATTTACATTTAACCATGCCCTATTTTCCGGCTTTTTAGGAGTAAAAATACCTATAAAGATAAAAACATTCATCGAATTAAATATGGCCGTTTTTCAATAAGTTGTAAAATTAAAAAAACATTTAAAAATTCATCTTTACATTTGCTTAACATTTGAAAAAAATTAGGCAATTTTTAATTTTCACTGCTTTTAAATATATGTGCTAGTTGTTATAATCTAGAATGTTGCATTAGAAGAAATTGTGTATGATTAACAAAATCGGTGTAGAAAACAAATTAAATAGCAGTTTCCCCGCCCTAAACAACAAAAAAACGGACTCAAACAATCCGAATTTTAAAGGCGGTATAGTTCCTGTGCTTTTGCAAGGTGTACAAGCCTGTGAACAGAACCCCATGATTAATGTTGCTGTTATAGACATGTTTTCGGCAATTCTTCCCAGAACATTCGTGGAATCGCTTACCAACTGGTTTGCAGGTTTTGAAGCATTCAGACGTGAGTCGTCAGGTTTAATTGTAAATTGTATGATTCCGAGTGTTATTACATTGGGAATCGGAACATTGCTAAATAAATCCGTTATGCCTCAAGGAACAAATATGGCTTCCTGCTGGGCTGATTCTCATATGATAGATAAAATGACATCTGTTTATAAGGCTTCGCAATCAGAAGATAAAGTAAAAGACTCTATTAAAAACATTTTGAGCAACATCGAAGGCTATGAAGGGAACGGACATCTTGCATACAAAGATGTTTTATCTGAAGAAGAATTGGAAAAATTTGCTCAAAAGTTAAATGATTTGACTGAAAAAGACCTTTCCAGAAAAGAATTTAAGAAAAGCATAAAAAATATTACTGATGAAATCGTTGCAAAAACAAAGATTTACGAACATGTCAAAATCAACGGCGGAGAAAACCCAGTAAAAGCAAACACTGTAGAAGATATCCTTAAAAACAGTGTCCAATTCTTTAGAGAATACAAAAAAACAGCCAAAACCGTTAATATAACCGAATTTGCCGAAAAGAGCAAAAAACTTGTACGTTCAAAAAGTTTGCTCGGCTTAGCGGTTATTCTGCCACTTGCCGCTTCTATGCAATTTATCAACAGGTGGATTACCGAAAAAACTTCCGGTTACAAAGGAGCACCTATATACAAAGATTACGGAAAAGAAAACGCCGTTTCTATTAATCAAGACAAGAAAAAAGAAGGACTTTTAAAACAGAAGATTATTTCAATGTCCTCAATGCTCGCTGTAGGCTTGCTTTCCATGATGAAATTGCCGAGCATGAATATGCTTGAATTTAAAGGTATTTTCCCGACAATGGATCAGGCAAGATTGATATCAACAACGACTTTTATGTCCAGAATGGCTGCCGCTGATGACAAACACGAACTTGCCGAATCTACAGGCAGAGATATTGCAACATTTTTAAGCTTGTATTTCCTTGGGGATTATGCAGCAAAAGCAACGGCTACAATTATACAAAAGAAAACAGGCGTAGTACTGCTGAATGATACCAAACCGATAAGCAAAGATGCCGGATTTTTCAAGAGGGCATGGCACTGGTTTAAGGATGTTAATCTGAAATCTTCAAAGGAAGTTACAAGCAGTACCGAAGAATCCTTGAGATTACAAGGACTCAAACCGGATAAGGCTCAAAAAGCCATGATAACTAAAGAACTTGATAAAGCAACAAAATACCGTTCCGCTTGTCAAGTTGCAAATTTAGGTGTATCATTAGCACTATTGGGACTGATTATTCCAATCTTTTTAAGAAAACACACAGCAAAGAAACATGCCGAAGAAATAAAACTTGCTCAAGAAGCAGTATCGTCAAATATAAATGGCACTAAACAGGATGAATACTCATCCGAATATTGACTTGCGGGCTAAACGCAAAAAAAAATTTCAGCAGTTTTAAAGTAAAAAGTAAAGGTAAAAAATGCAAATCACAAAAGTAAATCAAAATCTGAATACCTGCAATAGCCACCCTGAATTTAAGGGCGGTACGGATGCGTTCTTAAGATACCTTGCTATAAATCAGGCCGTAGGTGCTAATGCTGTTGATTTGTCATTTATGGTTATACCGAGAACAACAAGTGATGCCATCAGAAGAGGCCCCGCTGCAGGTTTGGAAACAGGACGCCGTGAAATTACAGGAACGGTTAACCACTCCCTTGTAGGTGTTTACGGTATTACAGCCGGTGCAATCGCTGCTGCAATTATGGGTATTGATAATAAGTACGGAACAAATGTCAATAAAATTATGGCTGCTCCGGAAACTTTGAATATTTTGGCTGAAAATAAAGCCGAACAAATAAAGAATAGCAAATCACAAGTAGAATACCTTGAAAATATTTTATCAAACGTAAAGGCATTCAATCCTCAATCCGCCAAAGCCGATAAAGAAGGGTTTGTTTCTCTGAGCAAAGAGACGGTTGAAAAAGTTTCCAAACATCTTGATACAACTATTAACGATATGCCGAAAATGAAAAGGCATGTGTTCAAAAAAGATGATTTTGCCAAAGCCATCGATGCGGCTGTCAATATGATAGTAGAAGATACTGCCGAACAAACTGATATTATTTTAAAATCATCAGAAAATCTTCCGAAAAGCAAAACAAATCTAAAAGCATTAATGGAGGATATTTGTACCGTATCAAATGCATTCAATAAAGACAAAGTTAAAGAATCTTTCAAACATCAAATAGAAAAAGGTAAAGGCCTTGCAGATAACAATTTTGTAAAAGCTCTTACAAGACATAAAAACATCAAATCAATAGCAGGGTTCGCAATCGCTGCCGGAATCGGAGCATCTGTTCAGCCTCTCAATATGTACATAACCAAAAAGAAAACCGGTGTTGACGGTTTCGTAGGGGTTGAAGGCAGAACAAAAGATACAAGTAACGGATTTAAAGTTCTTAAATTGGCTACCGCAGGAGCATTTGGTGCAATGGTTCTGAAAACTCTGCATACAAATCTTAAAAACTTTATGAGTAAGATGGCATTTACGGGTTTCTGGCCTACAATCAGCCAATTGAAAGGTATATACGGTATTACAATTATATCAAGACTCCTTTCCGCAAGGGATAAGGACGAATTAAGAGAAGCCTTTACAAAAGACACTCTCGGATTCTTAAGCTGGCTTGTTCTCGGTGATATCGTGAACAGAATGACTGCAGAAGCAGTTAATAATAGCGTCTTGGACAGAAAAACTCCGGAAGTAGCTCAAAAATCATTCATAGGACGTTCTTACGGTTCAATTCTTAAAACCAGAGATGAAATCGTGATTGATGCTCTGGCTAAAAACGGAATATCTTCTACAAAAGAAGAAAACGGAAAAATAGTTGCCAAGAAATTCAAAGAAATGATGGCTGACTTGCAAAAACTTTCCGACAAAAAAGCATTGGAAACAACAAAGAAACGTCTGAAAACACTGAATCGGGCTCAATTTGCAGGCTATATGTTCTCAGGATTGGTATTAGGTTTGGGTATTCCTAACTTGAATATCTATATAACAAATAAACTGGACAAAAAGAGAAAAGCAAAAGCCGCAGAAAAAGCACAAACAGTATAATAAATAAGGTGCAATTAAATTGCACCTTATTTTGTTATTTTTTTTATGATTCTAAGAATTACATTTCAAGATTCTGTCTATGCAAGCCTTTGGAGAATACTGCCATTCTCTGTACGAGATTCTGTTGACCTTTAAGCCTGTACGTTCAAGTATTGTCTGCTTTTTCATATTTGATATCTTGGTCGGAATATTATCCTCAACCCCGTCACATTCCACTATAAACTTATCGTCAACAAGCAAATCAACACTCAAACCTGCAATTTCACTTCCGCAAAGAACTTCATGTCCTATTTCTCTGAAAGCTTGAGCAACCTCTTTCTCAAACGTATTTTTATAAATATTTTCATCAAATTCATCAGAATTAATCAAAGAATATCTGTTTTCGTATTCTTCAATAAACCCGAAATAACTGCGCAATATTCCCTCAGGGAGTTCTCTCGGGTTTTTGGAGATAAAGTTTATTGTCTGATATCTTGCTCTTGTAATTGCAACATTAAACAGATTCGGCTTTTGTAAAAATACAAGACTCTGCGGGAAACTGTTATCTGCATACGCCCACGAAATCAGCATTATATCTCTTTCATCTCCTTGGAATGTATGAGCCGTACCGATTTCTATCTGATGTTTTTCCATCATGTGTTCTGAAAGCACTTTTGAAACTGATATCTTCAACTGTTCAACCTGTGCCCTGAAAGGCGAAATAATACCGATAGAAACAGGTTTATCACCCCACGGTCTTTTGGTATTTGCCCCTCTTTCATCTTCTATAACTATTTCGTGCAAGCGTTTTACAAGCGCTTCGATTTCGGGAAGGTTTCTTGTAGCATCAAAGTCTACCTTGCCGTCAGGAACTATAACAGCCTCAAGTGCTTTTATTGAATTGTCGTTTCGGCGCATAACCTTGATTCTGTTTCCGTAAAACTCTTTATTCGAATAGTTTATAATCGGCGGAAGACTCCTGAAATGCTCATCCAATAAAACCGGATGCATGGAATAATAATTTGCCAAATCAAACATGGAGTTTGTTCTGAATCTCCACATAAGCTGATATTTATCACCGATACCGTACTGTGACATAAAAGATTGTTCTTTTGCTTTTTCCAAGAACGAAAGATGCGGTAATTGTTTATCATCACCGACAATTACAGCTTTTTTCGCCCTGTATAATATCGGGAAACAACTTGCAATATCGCATTGTGAGGCTTCATCTATAATAACAACGTCAAATAACCCCGGTTTCATAGGGAGTGAGCCTGATACGGCATAAGTCGTAACACACCAGCAAGGAAAAGCCTCCAAAAGCGGTTTAAAATCCTCTGTTTCCAAAACTCTGCTTTGAAGATTTTTCTTCCTTTCAACAAGAGATTTAGAGTGGACAAATAATCTTTGGCGTTTTACCGGGTCACGCATAAGACCTTTCAGAGCCTCTCTGCGTTTTGATTTTAGAATATCAATAGCAAGTTTTTTCTGCTTTTTCCTCATTGTTCTCAATTGTTCGGAAATAACATGGATATTTCCGATTGCCTGAATCTTTGTTTCAATCATCCTCGCTTTGCAAACCAATTTCGCAAATTCAAGCTCGTCTTTTAAAATACTGATATTTTCATTTGTAACTTCAAAATTTGAAAGTTTAAGTATACTTTTCAGCTTGTTGATTGAAGTCCCGTTTTTAATTCCTGCCCAAAAACCGGATTTTTCCATATTTTCCGTTAATGTTTTTATTGTATTTTCAATTGAATTTATTTCATCAGCTTTCAGAACCGATTTTATAAATAACGGATTTGCATATTGTTCTTTATGGAGTTTTATTTCATCATTTAATACAGTCCATTCTTTTTCGAGTGAAATTATTGTTTCCGCTTTCTTTTCCATTTCGGAAATTGATTTCAGCAGCGCCTCCATGTCTGAAATATCGCACAATATGGAATTCTCGACTCCGTCATCAAGGTCAACTTTATTTGAAAGCAAGTCTTGTAATTGCATGCTTAATTCTCTTTGATAATTTAATCTCCCGGCTCTTAAAGCAAGAAAAGGAGCACCAAGATTATTAAGTCTTTCTGCTACAACATCAACTGCTTTATCCATTCTTGATGCGACAAGAACGGTTTTTCCGTTTGCTATCAGATGTGCTACAAGGTTTACAATTGTTTGAGATTTGCCAGTTCCCGGAGGGCCGAATACAGAAACCAATTTTGTATTTTCAATATTCTTGATTACATTCAATTGGGCATCCGAAAGCGATAAAGGTGTTACAGGGAAAAAATCTGCCAATGTCTTTTGCTGACTGTCAATCGGCTTTGATTTTGTATATTCTTCATTTACTATGTTTAAAACTGTTTCTCTATACACTCCGCTTGGTTTTTCGGCAATCTGAGTTAATTCATGCAAAACTCCTGCGGTTACCGACGGACGTTTTGTCAAAATTATTGCACATTGATTTGTCAAATGAATTTTTTCAACTTTATAAGTTTGTTTTTTGCTTTCTTCTTCCTCTTCAATAATTTCGTCAACATTGTCTGCGGTTATTTTGTCCGAATAAAAATCTTTTGCTACATTATCTTCTTTAACATCCATATCGTGATTTAAGGAGATTTCTATATCCGGAACGATGGATTTTAGAGTAGTTAAAAATATATCCAATTTTTCCTGCGTAACGGGAGTTGTCGGAACAACATCAAGAAGCCCCTCAAGCAAAGATTCCGTTTCGTCCTCATCATCGCTTTTTTTCATAAGAGCCGTAAGTGCACCTGTATTAAGAGAAATAAATTCGTCTGTCAACATACAGTTGATATTCACACCGTTTCTTTCAAGACGGCATGGCGAATACAAAAGCGGGGTTAAAAATTCATTTTTCTTTCCTGATTTATTTTTCCCGACAAGAAACAGATAACCGTATATTAAGTATTTATCTTTTTGATTTGATTCGGACTGAATCATCAATTCAGTCAGCTTTGAATCAGAACCGTCCAGACGGAGATATTCAAGCCCTTGAGTAAACAAAGTGTCTTCTCCGTCAAGAAAAATCCATTTATTATCTCTGTCGGCTTTAAGGTTTCTGAAAGTCGAACTTTTAACCTCTTCTCTCACACAATCGTGCAGATATTGACTCAAACTTTTTATGAAACTATTGTTAAATGCGGTATTAATAGCTCTTGTTGCTTCCTGAAGCATAATTCTCTCCCTGTACTTATATAAACACGTGAAAATTATATCATATTTTTTGATTCAGGTATAGAACTATTAAAAAAATTTATGCTAAAATTATTAGGTAAGAATTAAATTTTTACATTATCACTTCGCAAAAGAGAGGTAAATATGTGCGGGATTGTCGGATATGTGGGAAATAAGTCAGCTCTTGATATATTATTAGAAGGCTTAACAAATCTTGAATACAGAGGATATGATTCAGCCGGAATTGCTGTAAATGTTGACGGAAAAGTAGAATTATACAAGGCTGAAGGAAAACTCCAGAATCTTAAAGACATCACAAATTCCAAAAAAGAACATATTTCAAAATCTACAATCGGAATAGGTCACATTCGATGGGCAACACATGGTGCTCCGACAACAGTTAATGCACATCCACATTCTTGCAATTGCGGACGTGTTGCAGTTGTTCATAACGGTATAATCGAAAACTTTAAAGAACTCCGTACAAAGCTTGAGGCTGACGGTTGTGTATTCAAATCCCAAACAGACACTGAGACTGTTGCTCATTTGGTTGCTCAAAAATATGCGCAAACGCATGATTTAACCGAAGCGGTAAGACTTGCCACTAAAGAAATTGAGGGCGCTTATGCACTTGCTGTTATTCATCAGGACGTTAAAAATACAATAGTTGCCACAAGAAGAAATGCACCTTTGCTTGTCGGAATCGGTGAAGGCGAATATTATGTTGCTTCTGATGTACCTGCAATTATTCAATATACAAAGAAAGCAATGTACCTCGACGACAACCAAATTATAACCCTAACTCCGAATTCAATGAAACTAATTGACATTGATAACAATATATTGCCTCAAAAAATTGAAACACTTCCTTGGGAACCTGTTGCACTCAGTAAAATGGGTTACAAGCATTTTATGCTTAAAGAAATCCATGAACAACCTGATGTTGTGAGAAATGTACTGTCAGGGAAGCTCAGAGCAGTTGATGAAAATGTTATTTTGAACGAAGTTACACTTAATAAAGAATCGTTAAAAAATCTGAACAGAATCCAAATTGTTGCATGCGGCACATCTTTACATGCAGCAATGATAGGTAAATATATTATTGAAGAACTGTGCAAAATACCTGTTGATGTTGAACCTTCAAGCGAATACATATACAGGACAACCGTAGGAGACAAGAACACCCTTGTAATAGGAGTATCACAATCAGGAGAAACCGCAGATACGATTACTGCCGTAAGACAGGCAAAATCAAGAAATTCACATATACTTATTGTTACAAACAGACCTGATTCAACAATGGCAAGAGAAGCAGATAGCCTTATTCCTGTTAATGCAGGAATAGAAGTTTCCGTTGCTGCTACAAAATCCTACATGGCACAGGTAATATCTTTCTATCTGCTTGCAATGTACATAGCAGAAATAAAGGATTCTACACCAAAATCTAAACTCGAAAATATTAAACGGGAAATGATTTTACTCCCGCAAAAGTTAGAAAAAGTGTTATCACACAAAGAAGATGTACAGGCTTGTGCTAGAAAATTTGCCAATTCAAAAGACTTTATATTTATTGCAAGAGGTATCAATTTCCCGACCGCATTAGAAGGAGCATTAAAGCTCAAAGAAATAAGCTATATTAATGCAACCGGATATACTGCGGGCGAACTTAAACACGGGCCTATTGCCATGCTTGATGAGTCCATGCCGGTTCTTGCAATACTTATGAAGGGGAAAGTGTACGATAAGATACTTTCAAATGCCGAAGAAGCTAAAGCCAGAAACGCAAGAATGATTGCACTAACTAATTCTGATGATTCAAAACTCAATGAGCTTTTTGAATCAATAATCAAAATTCCTGAAGTTGATGAAACACTTTCATCCGTTCCGGCAATTGTACCTTTACAATTACTTGCTTATTACATTGCGGAATTTTTAGGCAAAGATGTTGATCAGCCCAGAAACCTTGCAAAATCAGTTACCGTAGAATAATACTAAGCTTGTATGCTTAATTAAACACAAAATTATAATACCCCCTTGATTATTTTCAAAAAAGTATTATAATATAAATATTCGGTTATATACCGATTGTTTTTATTGATTCTCATTATTATATAATTACAGGATTTTTAGTTTAGTGAAATTTTTATTTAATTGTGGTTAAGAGGCTTTAATTATGTATGTAAACAAGTGCATTAAATGCGGTGCTGAATTTGAAACAAAGAACCCCAAGCGTGTAATATGTCCTACCTGTTTGTACGCTGACAAAGCAGATGCTCCTGAGGAAAAACCTGTACAGAGTTACAGTTCTTATTCTGTAGAACAAAAACCCAGGACATATGACAGACCTCAACAGGAAGGATACAGAAACAATTACAACAACCGTGACGGCGGACAAAGAAATTATAACAGAGACCGTAATCAAGGCGGATATCAAAGACGTGATAACAACAATCGCGGCGGATATCAGCAAAGAAATAACAACGGCGGTCGTGATAACAGAGGGTTCCGAAATAACTATGCAAGCGGAGGAAGAAATAACAATGGCTTCCAACGCAAACCGAATCCGAACAAACGTCCTAAAGCACCAAAACAGCCTAAACCGTTATTAGTAAGCAAGGAGCAATTAGAACAAATCGAAGCATTATATAAAACAATGCTCCCGTTGCCTAATCCCGATGCGCATGAAGTAATCGGCGCACACATGGGACTTGAACCGCAAAAAGTGTTCTTCGGTATTAATTTGGTCAGACAGAAACTTATGCTTCCAAAACTTCCGTTCCCGAAACGTAAGCTTGCAATTTCACCCGACCAATTGAATGCAATAAAAATGTTATATGAACCTTTATTGCCATTACCACCGATTGGATGCCACAAAATTATTGCGGCACAGTTAAAAATGGATGAATGGCGTGTCCATGTAGGTATAAAACTCGTCAGAGCTCAAATGGGCCTTGACAGATGGAATGAAGACAGAGCTGACAAACCTGCCGATTACATGGTCGCAAAACATCCTAAGGCTGATGCGAAAACAGAAACAGTTGAATCTCCAAAAGAAGAACCGACAGAAACAGTTGAAACAACAACTGAAGAAGAAAAACCTAAACGGGGAAGAAAACCTAAGAAGAAAGAAGATGAAGAATAACTTTGTTTCTATAGGTAAAATTCTTAATTTCCACGGCGTAAAAGGTGAAGCAAAACTCGGATATACAAAGAATCGTGAAGAATTCTTGTCTCGGGTTGAGTTCGTGTATCTTAAAACGGAGGAAGAATACAAACAATTTGAAATTCAAAATCTTAAATTCACCCCAAAATGTGCTATAGTAAAATTTAAAGGAATAGATTCTTTAAATGACATATTGCCATACAAAGGCTCAGTTGTTTTTGTTGATGAATCTACTGCAAGAGAATTTCTTGAAGAAGATGAATTTTTAATAGATGAACTTGTAGGAATGAACGTGTATGATGGCGATAAACGTGTCGGTTCCGTAGTTGGAGTTTCTAATAACGGGGCAAGTGACCTTTTGTCTGTCAAAACTATGTCAAAAAACATTTGTCTGGTTCCGTTTGTAAAAGCAATCGTAACTTCGGTTGATATGAAAACGAAACGTATACAAATCAACAATTTAGAGGGTTTGCTCTCATGAGATTTGATGTTTTGACATTGTTTCCGGAATTAATAGAATCTCACATGAGTTTTAGTATAATGAAACGTGCGGTTGAGGACGGGATTATTGAAGTACATACCCTTGACCCGAGAAATTATACCCTCGATAAGCACAGAAAAGTAGACGATACCCCCTACGGAGGCGGTGCAGGCATGGTGCTTGCTCCTCAGCCTTATGTTGATTGTTATGAGCAGGGTGTAAATAAGCTGGAAAATTCAATTACGGTTATGATGACACCGCAAGGCGAGCCTTTTAATGACAAAATCGCAAATGAACTCGCTCAATATGACCAAATAGTTATACTTTGCGGGCATTATGAGGGTTTTGACGAAAGAATAAGAGAAATTATTAAACCAAGGGAAATTTCTATAGGAGATTATGTGCTTACAGGCGGCGAGCTTCCGGCATTGTGTCTTATTGACAGTGTTTCAAGAAAGATTGAAGGTACTCTTGGTAAAATCGAATCTGCCCATGATGACAGTTTTTCGGACGGGCTTTTGGAATATCCGCAATATACGAAACCAAGAGAATACAGGGGATTAAAAGTTCCTGATGTATTATTAAACGGAAATCATAAATTGATTGAAGAATTCAGGTTAGAGCAAAAAATTGCCCGAACAAAAGCCAAACGTCCGGATTTGTGGGAAAAGTACGGTAAAAGTGAATAAGTGATTGAGTGAGCAGATGAGTTAATAATGGAAAGTGGAAAGTGTGTCAATCCGTCATTGCGGTTTTCCAAGTCATTCTGAGCGTAAGCGAAGAATCCGGTCTTTTGTAAACCTCATAATCATACAATAAGCTGGGTCCTTCGGTCGCACTACTCCCTCAGGACGACAATGTGTGAATCCGTGGATATGGTAATTAGGCACTAAGAGTCGAAAGCCGGATTCTTCGGGGATTTTATCCCCTCAGAATAACGAAATACAGTAACCTCTAAAATCTCATGAAATTCATATTGTGACGTTCGAGGTAGTCTTTCAAATCACGTTTAATTTCAGGTGCAAGTATATAAAGCACTATGACATTCGGCAGACACATAGAAACCATCATTGCATCCGTTATATTGATTATTGATTGAACATTCATTGCGGAACCGATTACGATAAACGTGCAATAAATTAAGTTGAATAAAAGCACACGCTTTTTACCTTCACCCAAAAGAAACGTCCAAGCCTTTTGTCCGTAGTATGCCCAGCTTATTAATGTTGACATTGCAAACAATACGGCAATTATTGAAAGTATAACAGGGAAAAACGGAATTACTGATTGGAATGCGTTTGATGCAAGTTCAATACCGGAAATCTGACCGATTTGAGTATTATTTAAAACTCCCGAAAATACAATTGCAAATGAAGTAAACAAACAAAGAACACCTGTTAAAAATGTTTCCAGTAAGGCAACAAAACCCTGAGAAATATGTTCTTTAGTCTGTGCAGTTGCATAAACAATAGCCGCAGCACCTGTTCCGGCCTCATTAGACTGAACGGAACGTCTTAAACCTATTATAATTACCCCGAATATACCGCCTGCAACCGCTGTCGGATGGAAAGCCTCTCTTACGATAAGAGCGACACCCGCAGGAATCTCCGTAAAGTGATATCCGATTACTATAAGTCCGGAAATTATGTATAAAGCACACATTGTAGGGGTTAAAATTGTAGTAACTTTTGCTATACTTTTGATACCGCCTACAACAACAAGTCCGATTAATATTGCGGCAATTAAACCGATTATCCATGTAAATCCGTGAAAAATACTGTTTTCACCGCCTGTTATAAATACAATTTGGTGTGCGGTTTGGTTAATCTGTATCATGTTTCCGCCCGTAATACCACCGCCGATACAAAGCATGGCAAATATAACGGATAAAGGTTGTCCGAGCCAGCGCATTTTCTTTCTCGTCAAACCGTGAGCAATATAGTGCATAGGTCCGCCGGATACAGAGCCGTCAAGGTTAAATCTCCTGTACTTAACGGCAAGAGTAGCCTCAACAAACTTTATAGACATCCCGAGGATTGCGCCTAAAAATATCCAAAAAGCAGCCCCGGGGCCTCCTATTGAAATAGAAATTGCAACACCTGCGATACTTCCTATACCTATAGTTCCCGATAAAGCTGTTGCAAGTGCTTGGAATGAGCTTACTTCACCGCAGCCGTCATGTCCTTTTTGCGGTTTTGCAACATTATCAATAGCGTGTTTGAATCCCCAAACTGCAATTCCTCTAAAGTATATAGTAAAAAATATTCCTGCAAAAAGAATCCAGAGAATAATTAAAGGAACTTTACTTCCGCAAATAGAAATCGGAAAAAATATTATGTTTGCAATGGAATCGGATACAGGTGCTATATGTTTATCAATAAATTCATCAATATTCATAGCCTGAGCAGCCTGAAATCCGCTTAGCAACATCATACATAACATCATCCAAAATTTCTTCATGCTTTTCTCTTTTCCTTATATCGTCTAATGTAAATCCCGTCTTGTTTTTATCGATTTGTGAATCTGACTTTATTTATTTTACCTCAAAAATGTCAAATTCGTTAAAAATCTTTACATTTATATTTACAAAGTAATAAATTGAACAGAAAAAATAGGAACATTTTAAATAAGTAAACGGTAAGAATAAGAGAGTATGTTTGGTGTTAAATTATATCTTGAATCAAGCACAAAAAATGTTATAATAAACATGTATTCCTAATGTTTTGGAGCCCTGTATGAAGAAAGCTTGTATTATTTTCTTATGCCTCGGTATAATCGTAGCGGGCGTTTTATTTTCAGGTTGCACTGCTAAAAAAAATAAACAAACAATCAATTATCAAAGAAGGCTGCAAAATTATTTACCGGCAAATACAAGCGGTCAACCGGCAAGAACGATTGATTTAAGCGAAGGACAAAAAACCAAATATGATGCGAATTTAGGTCCGAGAGATTTGAATTTTGATATAAAAATTAATGACCCGTATAAATATTAATGAATAATTTAAAAGAAAGAAAATACGTAAGCAGACTGATTATTTCTGTTTTGACTGAACAGAGAAATGTTAGGGAGGCAATAAAGTTGTTCCCCGAAACAAATGACAAAAACATAGAATGTGCATATCACGCTCTTGTTCATTATGCTGCCGATGAAGATATGCGTGCTAAAGATATTGAGTACAGGGAAGCACAAGATGAATATTTGGAATCTATTGCTCAGACTCTTGATAGCGGAAAAGATTTGCCAAAAAATATTATAGATGAATACAAGCCGTATTATTCCGGAACTGCAAACATTTGGGATAATTCATTCAAAGGGTTTTTTAAAGAATTTTTCAGATTTATTAATATTAAAAAGTAACAAACGGGGTAATTAAAAAATTTTTTAATTACATAAAATATTTTATCAATACTATATTTTAATAGTTTAATTTTTTATTGGCACTTTCTTGTACCGGCAAGAAAGTGCCGCAAAGAACCTCCCCGAGCGGAACTTCGCTCATTAATCAATTGTACGGTTCGACCATAGGCTCGCAAACTCGAATACTTCGTATTCTCAGACAATGCTCGCCTTGTTATTGTCTCACCTACATTGATTATTCGCTCCGTTATGCTCGGATAAA
>JAEEGL012869345.1_pt1 | contig 66039 bp, 141 predicted proteins | sample 9134231 | NCBI WGS metagenome assembly JAEEGL01 (sample SAMN16246548, study PRJNA631951) | gut metagenome | biome: gut microbiome; feature: rumen; material: fiber-attached | host: Bos | place: Iran: Karaj | collected 2018-10
CATACTTTCTTGATGTACTCCACGGAGAGTTTGTAGATGGTCTCCATCTGCTCTTTCTTCTCGTGCTCATAGTCAACATAGTTGATGCTGGTCTTTCCGTTGAGGTCGAATTCGGTGGCGACTCCAGACCAAGAGAGGTCTGGCAACTGAACCAGAATGCGGGTGTGGGAGTGACCGTTGGCGGTGTCATGGGTCAGTTTGAACCGCTTGCCCTCCAACTCGATGACCTTTGCGTAACTGCAACCGTATCGGGTGATGGACTCGGTCTGATAGAGGATTTTTTCTTTCTTCATTGTCTTGGCTCTTTCTGTTTAGCAATACAAATGTATACAAGATTTTGGTAACTACCAAATTTATTTTTGAGAAATTTTGAAGGGGAGGCAGATTGCTCCGTCTCCCCTATCTGATGCCGGGCTTACTCGGTTTCATCGCCCTCCTCCACATCTTCGTAGTATGTCCAGCCCTTGCCCTTGACATAGACATACTCCTCCTCCATTTCGGGGTGAGTCTCGAAGTAGAGCGACCACGCTTCATCCGAGCCTCCGATGGGTTCGTAGTGCTCCACCTCGCCGGAGTTGATTTCAATCTCCCCGGCGTTGTAGCCCGAATCCTCATCGGCGTACTTGATGTTGAACTGGAGTTCCGGGTACTGCTCGGCGAGGGCGTACCAGATGCCCATAGGCGTGCACCACGCCGTGTCGAACATAATGGTGTCCTCCGAGAGCACATGAAGATGGAAGCCGTTCCACTTTGTGCCCCATTTGGCTCTACGCCAGTCGTACCAGTCCTTGAAGCCGTATTTCTCGATGTTCTGCTTCGCCTGCTCGCACTGGGCGAGGAATCCATCCCGGGTGTCCTCGGTGATGTACGCCGGAACGATGCCGGTCTTGAGGAACTCCTCGATGCTGGAGGTGGAATCAATGTTCAGTTCCTCCGGCTGGGGGATGACGGCGTTGAAATTGAAGATGGTGTCGTTGTCTCCGTCCTCATCCTTACGCTCAAGGATGACCTTGTTGAAGAACGCTTTGACGGCTTCCGGCTCGCCGATAACGACCATCAGATGTGTGATGAAATTTGCCATATTGCTCAGTTTCTTTGTTTAGCGATACAAATGTACACAGAGTTTTCCAGACTACCAAATTTATTTTTGGCTCTTGGCTTTCACATAGGTGATGGTGGAGTCCCGGCGTACCTCGACGCCGCCCTGCTTCTTGGTCTTGTAGGTGACCTGCTCCACGATTTCCCCGGAGAGGTACTCCTTGATGGTGTGGTCACGGAGGTCACGGTAGGTGAAGAACAGCATCACCGTGAGGAACACGACGATGATGGAGAAGCCGGACACGAAAGTCTTGTCTGCCTTGTCGAACTTCTTGCTGGGCTCAAACTGCTTGGTGGTGAACCACTCCGTAATGTAGCAGGAGAGGATGCACCAGCAGATTAAGAGCAGGAGGATGATTGCGAAAAATGAGTGCATAGGTATTGTGTGTTAAAGGTTACTTCCAGCCACCGCCGAAATACTCCTTCACCCGGTACAGGGTGGCGTCGTTGTCCTTCGTGCGGAAATGGGCGATGGAAATGATGTTCTGGGGCTGTTTCCAGCCCTTGTAGGGACTTGCCCAAAGGATGCCTTTCAGACCGCTCTTGGTCTCGTAGACTTCAAGGGTGCGGTTCAACAGAGCACCGCCGTTTGAACTCTTGTGGAATGTAGCCACGAGTTTGCCGTAGATTCTCATACTCATATTCGTGTGGTGTTGTGGGAGGGGGCTTTCGCCCCCCACCGGGTTACTGATTGCTGGCGTTGCGGAACGCCTTGATTGCCTTGAGCGTTTCGCTGTCTTTCGGCAGGAACTTGTGGATTGCGGAGTAGGTGTCCGAGCCGTTCTCCTCGGTGACCTCGCAGGTGACCTCCTCGTAGCCGATGTACCCCATAAGGCACTCGCACCAGCCGTGGTCGTGCTTCCAGTCACCCCACTCGATGCTGACATGGACCATTCCGAGGAACGAGTCGTCCGTGTACACTTCGGCGTAGAGTTGGTTGTCCTTGAGGTAGTGGTAGATTTTCTCATCGCCCTCGTAGGTGTCGTCCGGGGCTACGATGATGGTGTGACCGGGCACTTCGATGACCGTGCCGTCCTGTGCCTTGATGAAGGCGTGGTCGTACCAGTCCTTGTTCACCTCGCCGTTGGGGAGAGTCTCGTTGTAGCCGATGTACTGCTCCACGGTGTAGAGGGGCTTGCCCTCCTCAACCACGGTGTAGTAACCCTGCTGGATGGTGCGGAAAACGGTCTTTCCGATGATGTCTTTCTTCATGGCTTGTCGTCTTTCTGTTTAGCGATACAAATGTATACGAGATTTTGGAAACTACCAAATTTATTTTTTTCAGTATTTCCAATCGTAGGTGGTGTCCGCTTGGTACACTCCGTTGGTCTGGGCGGTGAGTTGCTTCTCAATCGCCATCACCTTGTGCAGGTACTCCGGGGTGGTGCGGTAGGCATCCTTGTACTCGTGGAAGATTTCGGAGATGGTCTCCAACTCGAACTCCGTCAGAGTCACCTTGTGGATGCGGTTGTTCTTCTTCTCATCGTCCTTGACCTGCTGGTCAAAGTCGGCGTCCTCTTTGTCGTAGAGGTAGGTGCGTTCCACCGTCTTGTACTCCGAAGCCTCGAAGATAGGCTCTGCGATTTCTTCGGTGGCGAGGGGGAAGATGGAGAGCAGGACATCGGCGGTGTTCTCGTTGTCAGAGGTCTTGACGATGAGGTAGGCACGGAAGCCAACGCAAGGTCTGCCGACCACGGAGTAGCCGTTCTCCCGGTCAATCTCCAACTGGTTCTCCACGGCTTCCTCTGCCTCGTTGTAGGTGCGGAACTTGAGTTCGCCCTCATCGGAGAACGCATACGCCATATCCGTGTACACCGGAGAGTTGGGCAGGGGGAGAGTGTTGAGTTGCTTGATGATGAAATACTCGTTCATGTGCTTGGTCTTTGTGTTTGGCGATACAAATGTATACAGAAACAACGAGACTACCAAATTTATTTTTGACTTTTTTCGCTGGGGGCTGACCGAGGACTATCGCTGTGTAAAATAACAGAATTTTTCAAACTACCAAATTTATTTTACAAAAAAAAGACACCGGTCGGGATTGCTCCCAGCCGGTGCCAGCCAAAACAAAAAGACATGTTAGTCGTACAGAGGCACGACTTTGGTGTTGGTGTAGCCCTCCTTCTTGGCGAAGGCGAGGGCTTCCTTCTTGGTGGGGAAGTACCTGCACTCGACGGTGCAGTCGTCACCCCAATAGTTCTTCAGTTCCCAGCGTGTGGGCTTGCGGACTTTCTCCTGCTCGGCTTTGGCGATGTCGGCGAGGAAGAAGAGACGCTGGGCTTCCCAGCCACCGGCGAGTGCCCGGTCGGACTCGGAGTAGGACTCTCCCCAAGCGTTGCGGAACGAGTCGTCCTCGTGCTGACCGCCGGTCTTGGCGAAAGCGTCCATCAGGCTCTGGATGGCACGCTCCCGGAGGATTGGACCGTACTTGCGACCGATGATGACAATCTGATGGTCGCCGGGGTTCTCGGTCACGAGTTTCAGTTCGATGTCGCCGTTCTCGTGCCGGATGATGCCCTTCTTGCCGGTGTACTTGTTGATGATTTCAACCGCCTCTCTCTGGAGGTCGGCGAACTTGTGGCAGAATTCAAAAAGGTCTTTCTTCATGGCGATAGGTTTTTAGGATTTGTAGAACTCGAGGACTTCGTCCAGAATGAAATCAGAGCCGTTGTCGGGCTGACGGAGGTCAAGCAGACCGGCGATGGAACTGGAGTACCAGAGGATGCTGGGGTTGTCAACGAAGTTGAGCCGGTCCATGTTCTCCAGACCGATGGTGTCGACCTGATAGCCCTTCTCCGTGTTGTCGCCGTCCTCCCAGTGCATCTTCACGATGACACGGTTGGGCTTGCGGTTTCCGTTTTCCTTACGCCACGCATGGTACATCTTTCTGATGGCGGTGGCGGACTGCTGGGTGGGTGCGTTGTTCATATTCGTGTGTGTTTAGCGGTTCTACTCTTCGTCACCGGCGTTGTCCTGCTCGGTGACCTGCTTCTGAAGGTCGTCGTACGAAGGCATATCCTTCGGGAGGTCTTTGGGGTCGGGGGCTTTGCCGGTGACCAGTTTCCAAGTGGGTTTTTTATCCATAGTAGTTGTCTTTCTGTCTTGCACTACAAATGTATACAAAAAGTATCAGACTACCAAATTTATTTTGCTGGATATGTCGGCGAGTACTGGAAGCGTTTGACGAGTCGTCCCTTGACATCCCGGTAGAACACATCGAACTTGACGGTTCTGATAAGGTTCGGGTTGTTGATGGTCTCGTGGATGTAGTCGTTCGCCTTCTCGTCGGCTTCCTCCTTACGGCACACGATGTGGTGGTAGATGGAGGTATTGCCCCTGATGGTGGGACGCTCTAAGTCTTGTCTGATGTTGATACGCATAGGACGGTCGTTTTTATTTACGCTCCAGCAGGCAGATTTCCTCCGGGTAGCAGTAGGCGGTATTGCCGTCCTCGAACTGCACGAGCCAGACCGGGAGGTTCTCAAGGTCTACCTCGCCCTTGTCGTTCTCGTCGTTGAAGTTGTAGGGCTTCGCCCGGCGGAGCACGGTGAATTTCTGACCGTTGTGCTCGCCCTCGTCGTCGTAGGGGGACTTGAAGGTCTCGGCGAACCCGGTGGTCTCGTACACCTCGAAGCAGTCGTTCTTGAACTGCACGAGTTCCTCGTCAGATAGGTTGTAGGGGTCAACATCCTCTCCCCATTTCTTATTGAATTCCTGCTCGGTCATGGCTTATGCGGTTTTGCGGTTCTTCTTCTCGTAGTTGTAGATTTTCTCCAACTCGTCGTAGATGTAAATCAGTTCGTCGATGGAGTAGTCGTAGAGGTCGTCGATGCGAGTGTAGGTCTTGGAGGTGGTCACGATGTACACATTCTCCTCGCCGTCGTGACGGTAAATCATCTGCATCGTGCCCCACTCCGCACCTTTCTCCGGGCCTTCGGCAGGGTAGGTGTACGCACCGACACGGTCGCACAACCACCGGCTGGCGTACTTCTCGAGCATAATCTGATGCTCCCCGGTCATGGAGGTGATGGCGTGGTAGATTTCCTTGATGGCGACGACCACCTCGGTCACGACTTGGGACTTGCGTCTGAAAAGGGTGTCTGCTTTTTTCATTGTCTTGGTCTTTCTGTTTGGCAATACAAATGTATACAGAATTTGGTGAACTACCAAATTTATTTGCACATAGCCCGGCGAACGGTTTTCTCAATCTGATAAGCCTTGTCGCGGGGCACGAGGGTCGTCACCTCGTGGTAGCACGGCTCGAACTGGCGGTACCGAATCTCGGTGAACAACTGGTCAGATACGACGACCAGTTTCATCGTCAGAACATCCTCAACCGGGACGCTCTGCTTGTTGATTTTCACGGTCTTGCTCATAGGGCTACCTCCAGTCAACTTTCTGAACACCGAGGTTTCCGTGGCTGTCGCACACATAAATCTCGTCGGACTCGAGGCTGGATTCCGGCTCTGTGTACGCCTCGGCGATGTCGTCCTCATTCTCCTCCAGCCAGTCGGCGATTCCAACCAGCGTCTCCACATCGAGGAAGGTCGCCGGCTCGGAATTGTTGTCCCAGCAGGACGAGGAGTCGAAATACAGGATACCGTTCTTGTCCAGCCCGACACGGTCAAGCGTGAAGATGAAATTCCCGTCCGAAGCGTCGTGGACGATGGGGCTGTCGCCCATAGAGAAATCATCCACATCGAGGGTATCGGTGTTGTACTTCTTGAGGAGGGCTTTGATTCTGGCGACGGCGTCGTCACGGAGTTTTGCGATTGCTTTGTTCATTGTCATTGGTCTTTCTGTTTGGCACTACAAATGTACACATAATAGTTGAGACTACCAAATTTATTTTCATCTGAAATGAAAAAACCCCTCCAGTGTGCACGGTCTGGAGGGGCAGGAAGAAAGGTGTGGTGGATGGCAGACGCTTTTCAGGTTTCCGCTAACATCGCTTGTACGGTGTGTATCCGGGGGTTTCGGCGGTGGTGGCGGTCAGGTTGATGGCAGTGAGGTAGTCAGTGTTGGAAATGATAGCATTCTGATTACTGCAACATCGTTCGGGCAGGTCGCTCGGAGCGTACGGCTTCCGATTGCTGGTGGTGGCGGTGACGGTCTGAAGCCCGATGAACTCGGTGAAGAGCAGGGGCTGGCCGGCCGTGACGACAGCAGGAGCGATGACGCTCTGGAACTCGACGACCGGGGCGATGTAGCCCGGCGGAGTCTCTGCCACGGTCTCAACCACGGCGGTCGGGGTCAGGTCAGTCTGGTAGGTCTGGGTGGCGGTCAGCATAACGATGCTGACAAGGAACGCCGAGAGAAGATAGATGTAGTTCTTCATACGCAGTGTGTTGTTATGGGGTTAGTGTATCAGTTAGATGTATCCTTCCTCCCAGTCGCTTCCGGGTTCAACGGAAAACGAGGCGGTTGATTTGGTCACGGAATTGGGGTTCAGACGGTAAAACCTACCTTCAGCAAAATCGGTTGCCGTAAATGAGATTACGGTTTTTTCGTAGTCAACATTTTCCTTCGGAGTAAGAGTTACCTTTACCGCTTGCGTAGGATATGAACGCCACGGTTTCAAGAACACGAGACCGATGTCACCAAAAAAAGTCATGCACTGAAGGTCATATTCATAGTCCCAAGTAACATTAACTTTGGTAACAATAGACATATCAACGACAAACACCGCCGTGTTAAGATATGCAATAAGGTTAACAGTTCCGTTTTCAGTTACATTGATTGTCTCCGAAATAGTGGCTCGAATTCCTTTTGTGAACAGTGGTGCTCCACCAATACTGGACATATAGCAGTAGTTTTTAGGGTCACAACTGTTTCCAATGTCTTTGTTGTACCAGTACCCGGTTTCGTGATTGAAAAAAGTACCACCAACGGACTTAACCTCATATTCACCGACTGGAATAGAAATGGACGACTTGGTTGAACATGTGTACACGTTTCCGTTTTTAGTGTTTTTCAGTTCCAGATTGTAGTATGACGGCATACATTTCTGGATTGCAGAAACGATACTGTCGGACTGAAACGACCGGGTGATGGCTTCGCCCTGACCGATGGTTGACACTGTGAAACCGATGTCACACATTTTCTCAGGGGCTTCGTATTTCTGGCACGATGCGGTGTACAGTATGCAGGCGATGAACGCGGTGATGATGGCGATGAACTTTCTCATATTCGTGTGTGTTTTAAGTGTTAAACTTCAGGGTTGGTTTCGGCTTTTTTGGCAGGGAGGCGGATTGCGGTAGAGCAAGTGTAGTCCCGGATTCCGAGGAGGATGTAGATAATCGCTCCGGCAATTCCGAGGAAAAACACCCACCAGAACGGATGCCTCGTGTTGTCATTCGGGTCTCTGATGCAGTTCGCAAACATTTGAACTGCAATAATGACGATGGTGAATATCAGACAGCCCATTACGACTGCCAGCACCGTTGCTACGGTCGGGTCCATGGCTTATTCCTCCACCACGGTGATGGAGGCGATGGACTTGACGAGCCAGCCAGTCTCGTTGCAGATTTCGTCCTCCACCTCGTCTTTCTCGTAGCAGGTGACGACGAGTTCGGTGGGGAGTTTCTTGGCGTCGGCGATTTCGTCCTCGTCCTCCGGGTCGTCGAGGCCGTACTCAATGCCGGTAGCCTTGAACTTGCGGAGTTCGGGGATGTACTTGTCATCCACATCGTCCTCGCCGATGGTGCCGTAGGTGTAGCCGTTGTCGTTGGAGAAGATGATTTTCTGGTCTCCGTCCTCCTGCTCCAGACGCTCAATGAGTTCACGGACTGTCATAGAGTTCTCGGCGGCCTCAAGGGCATCGTAGTAGGAGCGATTGGTGTGTAAGATGATTGCGTGCATAGCGTGTGTGTCTTTATGTCTGGCAGTACAAATGTATACGGGATATTTGGATTCACCAAATTTATTTGAGGGGGTGGGCTACAAAACTTTCACCCACCCGAAAGAGTCGCAGAAATAGATTTCGTTGTCAGCGATGACGACATCGGACACGGAAAGACTGTGACCTCTGAAATCTTCGGGATGACGCAGGTTGAACTGCTCAAAGATTTCGTCCAGAGCCACCTCCGTACTCTTGTCGGTCTGGAGGTCGCCGGAATACACTTCCTTGTAGTCCCGGATGTCAAAACCGCCACAGCACTCGTTCAGAACCTCCCAAGACTCAAACATCTTGCGGTTTTTGCTGACGGACTCGCGTTCGCGGTCAAGTTGCAGGATTCTGTACTTCATAGGGCGGTCGCGTTTAGATTTTGTGGGTTTCGCAGTACTCCCTCAACTCGTCCACTTGGTCGTCCGTGATGGTGTCCATAAGGAACTCGTACTTCTGCTCCAGCGTCTTGTTCTCCTTGTAGAGGTTGTTCACCTTCCGCTCAAGGAGTTCGATGCGGTTGGAGACGATGGTGAACCGCTTGAGGAGCATCTGCTCAATCTCGTGCCGGATACCGTCTCCCTCGGGCTCGGACTCCACCGGGATGTGCTTCAGGATGATTTCGGTGACTGCACCCTCAATGATGGTCTTGATGTACTCTTTCATTGTCTTGTCTCTTTGTGTTTGGCGATACAAATGTATACAGAATAGTTGAGACTACCAAATTTATTTTTGGTACTCAACCGAGTACCGGAGGGGATGGGTGGGGCCGGTCTCCCGGCCCCTGCACCCTATTCCTCGCTGGCGGTGCCGGCGATGCCGTCGAACATCTTGGTGGCGAGTGCCTGCTCCTCCGCTCCTTCCACCGTCCCGGACTTGACCTCCTCGATGCTGAAGAAATCAAGGTAGGAGCGGAACATCTTGCGGAACCGGGAGTCTGCGAAGGACTTGTTCACGCCCAGCGAAAGGTATTCCTCGGTGGTCATCCACTGGTTCATACCCTTGTCGGTGAGCCGACCCCTGTCCTCCTCTCCACGGAGCCAGCCGACTTTCACGGACGGCGTGTGCCAGTCAACCTCCGGGTCGGGGGTCAGGAACACCACGAGTGCACCGTTGTTGTTGTCGTGGCAACCGTTGATGAACTCCTGAACTTTCTTGGGGTTCTCCCAGTCGGCGACTTTCTTGGGGATGTAGTCCCAGTAGATGAAGTTGTGGTGGTTCGCTCTGGTGGCGGTCTCCACATCGTCCACGAGTTCACCGTTCTTCAGGTAGATGTCGTGGTGGAAAGCCTTGCCGAGTTCCTTGCCCGTGGGGTAGTTGAACTCGAACTCCAGACTGATGTTGTGCTGAGAGGGGTCGATGTACGCCGTCTCGGTCACGGTCTTACCGTAGGGGCGGTTGTAAAGCCGGTTGTAGAGGCTCATCAGAGCGAGGGGCATCTTGCGACCGATACCCCACTGGTCGTGGTAGGTTCTGACGACAACCTTGTTGTCCTTGTCCTTTGCTACGATGATGATTGCAGTTCTCTGTCCCATAGTGTGTGTGCTCTTTAGATGGTTTGACTTATCTTCCGTCTCCGATGGCGATGCCGAGTTCCTCCTCACCGGGGAGGTGGTAGAACACGACCTCAATGTCATCTTCGGGGGTTGCGTGTTTCTTGATGGCTTTCGTGACGACCGCAAGGGCTTTCACGAGAGGGGTGATGGTGTCCACATCGGGGAGTTCACCCTCCTCGTACTCCTCGGACTCAAAGGGGTCATTCTCGAGTCTGATGTGGTCTTTCGGATAACCCTCCTCGTAGACGATGCCCTCAATGTTCGCCTTTTCAATGGCGGTCTGAATGTGCTGGTAGATGGTCTTTTTCATTGTCATTGGTCTTTTCGTTTGGCAATACAAATGTATGCAGAATATCCGAGACTACCAAATTTATTTTTGGGTTCGGATGTCAATTTTCCCCTGCGTCGGACCTTCCTTGGAGTAGAAAACCCGGTTCGCCTTCTTGAAGAATGGCAGGGAGAGGGTGTCGTCCACGGCTTCCTGCCGGTCGGTGCAGGTGGCATTGTAAGTGTCCTCGTAATAGCGGAGACGCATCGAGTAGAGGTACGATTCAACCTGCTGGAAGGCAGAGTCGGAGGTGCGGGCGGTCACGAGGAAGGTCGGAAGGTAGGTGTACTTCCGGTCCATATCCACGATGTGCGAGAACACGATGAAGGTGCGGTTTCTGATGTCCATAAAGCCGTCCAGCCAGCCGTCCGTCCAATCAAGGTTCAGTTCCCTGCGGAGGTCGTTGGAGTCCTTCTTCCCGGTGACGACCGAGGTGGTCAGGCTCTTCAGATAGATTTGCTTGCTACGCAGGAGGGTGTCGTTCAGATGGCTCACCACATTGGCTTCGGCTTCCTTCTTGTTCTTGCCGTCCACATAGAAGGTGAGTTCCTTCCGGTAGTTGGGGTCGTTGTCCTTCGCAAGGATGAGGGCTTTGCAGATGTAGTTTCTCATAAGGCTACTCGGTTACTTGGTTGAGGATTTCCTTGACGACCTTGTAGGGGATTGCGTTCAAGGGTTCAAAGAGGACCGAGTTGTCGTCCGGGGTGTTGACCTGCACGAGGACGCAGTCGGCATTGTCCACGAGGACGGAAAGGATGTCGGTGTGTCCGTCGATGTCCACGACTCCGTTGAGGTTACCCAGCCAAAAGCGGTGCCAGCCGGTGTCCTGCTCCTGCTCGCCTTTGGTGATGACCGCGTCGCGGATGGTGTTTTCCCATTCAAGGATGTTGATTTTCTTCATACTCGTTGTCTTTTCGTTCAGCAATACAAATGTACGCAGAAAAAAATAAACTACCAAATTTATTTTCTCCTGCGTACTGGATTTGTGTGTCAGAGGTACTCAACCGAGTCCCTATGCGTGTTCAAGGGTGGTGAGGATTTCGTACTTGGACTTGTACGGGCCGAAGTACTTGGTCTCCACCTTCTCCCAGACATTGAACCAGAGGAACGGTCTCTTCCGGTAGATGGTACGCTTGATGTACCACGAGCCGAGATAGAAGTACGGCCGGGGAGACCACCGGTACTGGGAGTCCCCCCGATTGAAGAACTGGTCGTACTTGCTCATATCCTACTTGATGTTGAATTCCGGGTAGGTGATGATGGCGTCGTGGCTCTCGCCCTTGCCGTTGGCGTACCGCTCACGCCACTGCTCTCCGTCCTCGCCCACGCAGTCCACCTGAATGACGATGCCGGGGTACTTGGCGGTGATGGCAGGGAGGTCGGTCTCCCGGTCGTACCATTTGGCGTTGAACGAGACGGCGTAGTCCATACCGAACGGAGGCGTTTCGCAGAACCTCTCGCAGGAGGCTTCCTGTGCGTTCTCGTTGACCTCGGTCAGACAGGCGTTCAGTTGTTCGGGGGTGACGGACTCCTCCTTACGGATGACGGAGACCGCAAAGTCGCTGTAATATCCCATAGTGCGTGCGTTTTTAAGGGTTAATGTTCAGTTGTTCTCGGTACACCAAATGTACACAAAATCCGGCAGACTACCAAATTTAATCCCACTTGGGATACCAAATCTTGCCACCGAAATCACGAGTGCCGTCCGGGGAGGGGATGTTGAGGACACGGTTCTGCTCCTCCAAAGCCTCGTAGGAGTCGCTCATACCATCGTGGCAGATGTTCAGACCGTCGAGCAGGTCAAGGAACACATTGGTGTATCGCTCCTTCTCGCACCCCTCGCAACCTTCCATGCACTCACGGTAGAACGCCATAGCGGTCTTGCGGTCGTGCCAGTACTCAATCTGATTGTAGGAGATGACGATGATGTTGGGGGTTCTCTTTTTTCTCATTGTGTAAGGTCTTTGTGTTCAGCGATACAAATGTACACGAAATCCACGACACTACCAAATTTATTTTGCTATATTAAAGAATTTTAATAAGGTGCCGAATGGAGGACTATCGTTGTGTAAAATAACAAAATCCCGCAAACTACCAAATTTATTTGCACCCTCCAGTGCAAAAAAAGTCCCCCCGTTGCCGGAGGGACTGGTTGCTAAACGGAAAGGTTGGGTTACTTGGTGTACTGGCGGAGGGACGGGAGACCGAGTTCGTTCTTCACGACCTCCAGTATCTCCTCCTGAACGAGGGGGTCAGCGAACAGCATTTCCTGACCCTTGACGCACTCCACACGGAGCGGGGAGGAGTAGACGTGGGCGACGGACTTGCCTTCCTCCTCGTCGTTCTCCCATACGTCGATGTAGGTGCATCCCTCGGAATTGCAGTAGTAGTCGGAGCGGATTTCGGTGATGGTGGAGGCACCCCACTCGTTCTCCGGCACGGGGATTCCGGTAAGACGCATAATGGTCTCCATTTCATCGTTGCTGAACTCGTTGAATGCGGTGTGTTCGCTCTCCCACACGCCACTGGGCAAGCGGTATTCGGTCACGACCACGACTTGGCGGTCACTGGGGGTGTCATCGGTGAGGTAGACCTCAAGGATTCGCTCCAAACGAGGGGTGCCACCGGAGATTGGGGTGAAAGCCAGTTCCTTGTCGTTATCAGCGAGGAAGGCTCCGTTCTTGATGAGGTGTCGCTTGGTCGCATTGACCAACTCTTGCTTGGTGAGTTCGTACTTGTTCATAGTATCTGCAGTTTGTGTGTTTAACTTTGGGAGTGGAGTACCCCCAACTTGCGATGGAGGTACTCGAGTGAGTCCCTAATAGGAGAGGTCGTACTCCTTCTCTCCGTTGCACCAACCGCCACGGAGGGCGTAGTCGCTCTTTGCGTTGTTGGCATAGACCTTCTCCACGATGGGGGCGACCTCCTTGAACGGCTTGTCAATCAGTTCCGGCTCTTTCCGGAGGAGTTTCTCAACCCCCGTCTTGCCGTTCCAGTACCGCTCCCAGTCCTCGTCACGGCCCCATCCGGTGCGTTTGGTTTTGGGGGCGTGTTCCTTGACGAGGTTGTCAATCCGCTCCTCTCTCGCTTTCCGTTCGGCCGCGATTTTGCGTTTCTTGACCTCCTCGGGGGAGAGCCACTTGGCGACTGCGTGGACTGCGTTCCGGAACTCCTCTGCGGTGATGCGGAGGTCTCCGTGGCGGTAGTATGTGCGGTTCCCGAGGAACTCATGCTCTGCCGGAATGACCTTGCCGTACATCGCCTCCCGAGCGGTGAGGGAGTCGTTGCCATCGGTGGAGTCTCCTTGCCAATAGATATCCACGAAGAGGACACCCTTGTCGGAGAGGAAGAACCCCTCAATGGTGTGGTTCCACTCGAACTCCGTGAACTCCTTCACGATGATGCGGTTGTTCTGCTTGTCACCGCTCCACCTCTTGTGTCCGTATTTCCGGATAACCTCCGGAAGGACAGCGATAGCCTTGTACATATCGCTACCGGAGAGGATGTCACGATAGTACTTGGCGGTCTTGCGAGGGGCGGTGGTGGTGTTTTTCGTCATGGTTGTAAGTCTTTATGTTCAGCGATACAAATGTATACAAGATAAGCGAGACTACCAAATTTATTTTGGCATAGAGGGCAAAAAAACCTCCCCTCTTGCGAAGGGAGGTAAGGAGCGGAGCGGAGGTCGGTTAGTACAACTTTTCGGTGTACTTGACCTTGCCGTTGGGGGAGGTGATGGTCAGTTCCACGAAGGTGCGGAATTCGCCCGTGCATTCCACCTCATAGTACACGGAGTGCTGATACTCCATAGGGTCGATGTACTTTTGCTTGCCCCTCTTGACGGACATCTTGTCCTTCGTGCCACGATACTTGCGGAGGTTGGCAAGCACCTCTGCACAATACTTGGGGCGGTTGTCAAGGTAGTGCCGACTACCCTCCTCGCACCAAAGCGAACCCCTCTTACCGCCCATCTGCACATAGAAAAGTTCGTAGTCCCCGATGGTGAGGTTGCCGTACTTGGCGATGTAGTTCCGAAGGGACTTGAATTCGGGACACTGCGGGTCGGGAAGTGTGACGATGGTGATTGCCTTGATGGTGTAGGGACTGCAATAGAAACCCCTACCGAGTCCGCTGTCAAGGGTGACCTCGTCTTTGGTGAGGACGAGGTTTCCCCACCCACGCACCTTCTTCTGCTCTTTGAGGAGGGTTTCAAGTTCGTCAGCGATGGCTCTCACATCGTACTTGCTCTCGATTCCCGTGACCACCTTGTTCCCCCACACAGCGATGGTGAAGGTATAGTCATAGGCATTCTTGGAGCGGTTGTAGACTCCGTCCTCATAGTAGTTCACCTCCACATAGGTGTCCTTCCGGTTCCACCCCGTGAGGTTCTTCTCCTTGTTCTCCTTCCGAGCCTTCTCGATGTTGCTCTTGATGTAGGTGAAAAGGGTCTTTGCGTTCTTCTTGATTTCTGCGTTAGTCATAGGGCATTGGTCTTTATGTTCAGCGAGACAAATGTACACGAAATCCGTGAGACTACCAAATTTATTTTAGTCCACGATTCCGTCTCCGTAGTAGAGGTCCATAGAACGGCTCTTGTCCATCATAAGATGCCAAAGGTAGTGTTGCTCCTTGACCACGGGGTCTTTGAAGTGCCACCCGTGTCCGTTGCAGTACCGGAGGCAGTTGTTCGCCTTCTCCATCTGCACGAACACATCGTCAAGGGTCTCGCCCTCCCAAGTGTGTTCGGTCTCCTTGACCACCGTACGGGGGTAGACGTGATGGCAGACGGGGTCGCCTTCCTTCTCGGCATACTCCCAAGTGTACCGCTCGACGTGTTCCACGGCAACCACCTTTGCGGGTTTGTTGATAACCTCGTTCAGTTCAATGACCTTGTTGATGTCCTTCATAGCGGAGCGGAACGCGTATTCCGGAGCATTCCAATGCCATCCCCATTCGTTATTTTCGTAGGCGAGTTTCCCGTCCTTCGTGAGGACCACATCACCGCAGTAGTTCCCGTTGGAGAAGGTAGGGACTTTGGAAATCCCGTGGAAACGCATAGTGTAGATGAGTTCTTCGTTGGTGTAGATGTTCAGCATGTCTGTAGGTCTTTGTGTTCAGCAGGGCAAATGTACACGAAAAAAAAGAGACTGCCAAATTTATTTTTCACGGGGTGGAATGGGGACTACCTCTGTGTAAAATAGCAGAATTTTTGTAACGGCCAAATTTATTTGCACAAATCGCACAAAAAAAGCACCCCGTTTCCGGAGTGCTTTCTGGGCGTGGCGGTCTGGGTTAGTTCTCGTCGAAGAACTCCTCGTAGACCGCTTTCTTCTCTTCCTTCGTGAGGGAGTCCCACCAACGGTCGGTCGCGTCCAGATAGATGGCGTGCTCACCGTCAAAGTTCTCCAGAAGGATGCCACTGGCTTGCTGTCTGTCCCAGAGACCGTTGTGTCTCCACCAGTCCTCAATGATTGCGTTCGAGAAATTGTGTTTCATAGGTCGCTCCGTTTAGTCAGTCACTTGGAAGTAGTAGGGCTTCGCAGTGTCGTTTTTCTCGTAGTGTTTGTAGAACAGTTCGTCCGCCTCATAGTAGAGGTCCACATAGGTCTGGGCGAGGAGGGGGTCGGTCTCGGCGTGTTCCCAAGACTTGTGGTTGAGAGCCATCACGAATTCCGTGAAATACTTGTAGTTGTTCAGCCACGACTTGACCACGCTCTTGTAGGTGTCCTTGACACCCTTGATGCCGGAGGTGAGTTCGGCGATGGTGAGGTCACCGTAGAAGGTGGTGAAGGTCTCGTAGCCGAATTCCTGAGCCATCATAGCGGTCCACTGGGCTTGGCGAAGGGCGGATTTCTGGAGAATGTTCATAGGGCAAATGTCTTTCTGTTCAGCGATACAAATGTATACATTTTCTGGATAACTACCAAATTTATTTTAGGTAGAAAACCAGATTTTTGGCGAATTCGGGGTACTGGTCGCAGAGTTCGTCCAGCGTCAGGTCCATACCACGGTCGTTGAAGAAAACGCTTTCCTCGCTACGAGCGACCGGCTTGTCAAAGGTGATGATGATTTCGCCGATGTGCTCGTCCGCTTCCGGCTGGTCATCAAACACACGACCAGTGACGATGGAAATGGACAGTGCCACATACTTCCGGCTCTCGTCCAGATACAGACAGTCGTTCTTGTGGAAGGTGTTGTAGTACACCGTGTTGCACCGCACGCCGAAATCGTCAAAGACGGGACGGGTGAATTCGCCGACCGGATTCGGGAGCAGAGCGATACGCTTGGCGTGGCAGAAGAAGGCGTTGTCACCGTGGTTGTAGAATTCGTTCAGCCAGCAGGACTGCTCGTTCTTGGTGTTCAGGCGTTCACGGATAAGTTCCTTTGCGAGTTCAATAGTCATCATTGTCAATGGTCTTTCTGTTCAGCGATACAAATGTATACAAAACATCTGTAACTACCAAATTTATTTTACAGAAAAATACCCCCGAAGGGGGTATTTCTGTCAGGCGTTCAGGATGCGGTTCTTGATAACCAGCAACTGGGTGACGGTCAGTTTCCGGAGGTCTGCCAGCCAACTGGCGTTAGAGCCGGAAAACGGGAGGACGGTAACTGCACCGTACTGGTACTTGATGCAGTAGGCGTGCATTCCCCAGCGTCCGTTGCGGAGAGCGGAGAAGTCCTTCACCACCACCTCTCCTCCGTTGGTGCGGAGGAGACTGGTGATGTCAGTGATGATGTCGGTCTTGGTCATATCAGCGTCCAATCATTTCGTAGGTCAGGGGGAGCGTGTTCTTGGTCAGGTAGGCGAGGACTTCGTCGGACGGCTCACCGTCGCTGAAATTCTCCTCAATGAGGCGAGCGGTCTCGTCGTTCACTGGACGGAGTTCAAAGCAGTTCGTCCCGTCGTGGTGGTGTCCCGTGAATTCAAGGTAGTCACCCTTCTCGTCCGTGACGATTTCCACGGTCAGGCAGTCCTTCCAGCAGGCGGACAAGGCACGGTCAAGGGAAGGGAAAACCTTCGGGAAGATGATGTGGTGACCGTCCCACAGACCGAGCGTGCCAGTGACAACCCACTTCTCGGAGCGTTTGTCGGCGAGGTGTCGGAGGGTGTAGATGTCCTCCTCCATATTGAGGTTGGTCTCCCTTTCGGCGAAGGTGTAGATGTCATCAGGCTCTTCGTCGATGTCCTCGCATTCCTCCTTGTACTCCTCGTAGGCGTCCTCCCAGTCCTTCACATCAATGTCGTTGCTGATGTAGGTGATTTTCTGTGTGATTTTGGTCTCTTTCTTCATTGTCAAGGTCTTTTCGTTTAGCGATACAAATGTATACAATTTTCCTCAAACTACCAAATTTATTTTTAGCAGATGATGATGTCACCCCGGAGGACGGCTCTCCAGTCATCCTCGGAGCAGACGAGCCACATACGCTTGCTCTCAAGCCAGTGGTACTCCAGTCCGTTCTCACAAGCGAACGCTATTGCGTCAGTCTTGTCCGATGTCCAGTGAAACTTGTTGCGTGCCATAGGTACTTGGGTTTACTCGCAGAAACCGCGACGAACGCATTTACCGTCCACGAAGATACGGTAGGCGAAACCGAAGGATTCCTTTGCGGATTTGATAGCACTACTGATGCTGGGGTGCTTTTCGGGGGTGAAGCAGTAGCCGTTGCGACTGTTCACGATAAGGGTGCAGTTCTGTCCTTTCATTGTCAATGGTCTTTGTGTTCAGCACGACAAATGTACACATTTTCTGCGTAACTACCAAATTTATTTTCCCCACCAGAGGTCGTTCCACCACGACGATAGGTTGAGGTTCGCCAGAGAGTCTGCGATAAACCCGTCAACATCGTCCGCCCACTGGTCATTGTGGCAAGCGGACGAGCACATATACGCCTCCGCCAGTATTTTGTACAAGGTACTGGCGTGGAAATGGTCAACACGGAAGGAGTGCGTTACGACCGCCCATTCATCGAACTCCACGCCCTTTGAGAGCGTTGTCAGCGTGATGTATCCTCCGTGTTCAAGGTAGTTAGCGTCGTTGATTTCCAGTAGCCGGCACCGATGCCCGTCGCACTGGAATTCCAGACGGTCAGCGTCGTTGTCGTACCCGTCAAAATAGATTTCGCCGGTGTCGTGCAGTAGCATTTCGAGCGTGAGCGTGAGAGCGTGTTTGTACACCAGATTTTCTTTTGCCTTTCTTGTCATAGTGTTTGTTCTTTCCGTTTAGCGATACAAATGTATACAAAATAAAAACGACCGCCAAAAAACAGTCTGAATTGGAATATGCGGGGACTATCGCTGTGTAAAATAACAAAAGTTTTCAAACTACCAAATTTATTTGCATCTGGGCACAAAAAAACCACCGGCGTCTCGCGACGGCGGTGGCCAAAACCTTGCCTATGAATTGAATGTTAGAATTCTTGTTTGTCCATATCCTTCATCAGGACGGCGAACAGAGCGTTGAATCTGTCCTCCACGACCTTCGCCTTCTCGTTGTCGTACGGGGCGTAGGCGTCCTTGACGAGTTTGACGAGGGCATCGTAGGACTCAAAATTGTCCTGCTCAATGGCTTGCCAGATGGTGGTCTCGTCCGTGCAGTCCTCAGGGACAGACCGTTTCAGACCGTCCCAGATGATTTTGTACGCCTCCTCGTCCTCCACGCAAGCGAGGATGGTCGCCGGATTCATTCCGATAATCTGTCCGTAGACATTGAACTGGACGCTCTCCGGTAGACGGTCGTACCAGTCAAGGAACTCCGGCCAGTGGTTGACGAAAAGGTCGCCGAAATAGTTGGACACCGTGACGGAGATGACATCAGGGGACATATTCCTCAACTGACCGATGGGCGTGTCGTTCATAGCCATATCGAACTCCTCACGGGTGGCCACACCGCCGAACTCCTTGTAGAGGTCGTACATCTGGTCAATAACCGGGGTGAAGTTGTCTTTGTTCTCGTTCTTCATTGTCTGGGTCTTTCTGTTTAGCGATACAAATGTATACAGAATTCCTGAAACTACCAAATTTATTTCAGGTAGTTCAGGATGGTGCGGAGGTCGTAGTCGTCAGCGATGCCGTTCAGGTAGAAGCCGGCACAGTCGTACCAGTTCTCACGCATTTCCTGAAGGACGGCTTCGTTGTACCGTGACCAGTCGCCAGTCTCCTGAGCGTGGTCGTAACCCTTCTTCAGGCTCTCAAGGACGAATTCGGACACAGTGCCGGGGACGGCGTCGTCGATGCTGAAACCGGGCATATCCACAATCTTCTTGATGTCACGCTCATAGAGAATGGTCAGGATGTTGAAGAACTCGCTCCCACGCTCCTTCCACGCCTCGTTCACGGCGTCCACCAGTTCAGGCTTGAGACCGTTCCCCTGCTCCACGATAGGCTTCCTGAAGGTCTCCTTCTCCTTCAGGAACTCGTCCACCATATCGTAGTAGAAGTTCGTCAGGAGACCGGTGCTGGCGTACCGTTCACGGAACTCCACACCCCACTTGGAGAACAGTTTGAGGATTTCGTCACGGGCAATGTCCTCCTTGTTGAAAAGGGTGTCGAAGATGCCGAGTTCTTTCGCACGGAGCGTGATTTCCTGAATGTCGGCGAGCAGTTCAGGGGTGATGTTGTTCTTGGGATTCTTCATATCAGGCGATTTTTTTCAGGTCATTGTAAATGTTCTTCACGAAATTGGTGAGGGCGATGGAAACCGTCTCCTGAATGGCGTCCAGCACATCCTCGGGCGTGACACCGTCACCGACCGCGTCCTTCGCCTTGTACTGTTCATAGGCATCGTGCCATACCAGCGTCTCGTCCAGGCTGATGTGGAGTTTCAGGCACACGGGAAAGTACTTGAAAGACGGGTGGTTGATGGTCAGGGAGAGGTTGCCGTTGATGAGGTCGTTGAAAGCGACACCGAGGGCATCGACACGGACACCGTTCAGGGTGACCTTGACACCGGGCGTGTCGGAAGCCATAGGCTCACCGTATCCGTGGATGTGACCGTTCAGGTGCTTGAAGGCGGTCGTGATGTCGTTGATTCGTTTGTAGATGCTCATAGCAATTGGTCTTTGTGTTCAGCGTGACAAATGTATACAGAATACTTGAGACTGCCAAATTTATTTTTCATCCTCCAGCAGTGCCATACGCACCCATTCGGGGTCGCACTTGTTGATGTTCTCGTAGGTGGTGATGGTCTCATCCGCCTCATTGTCCTCAATGTGGACGATGACACGGTCGGCGTCAAAGCCGTCATACTGGTGGACGAACTTGCTGGCGAAATCGTCAGCCTCGTCGAGATTATTGAACTCCTTCCGGCAGTAGACCGTGCTCTCGGAGTCGCTCCATACTGTGTACTTGCTCATAGTCTTATGCGATTATACTGTTGGGGTACTTGGCTTTGTAGGCGTTGAAATAGTCCATAGCGGAGGCGATGGTGGAGAAGGGTTTGCCACCGTTCAGGACGAAACTGTTCCCGAAGGGGCTGGAGTAGCCACGGCGTTTGCGGATGCGGTAGCCGTCAGGGTGCTTGTAGAAGGAGAAGATGAGGTCGTTGCCCTTCGTCTTGTTGTGCTTCACGATGGGGTTTCCTTCAGGGGACATACGCATCACCATTTCCTTGCCCATCCTGCTGGCGATGCACCCGATTTCACTCAAATTAAACATTGTCGTCTGTCTTTCTGTTCAGCACTACAAATGTATACAGAAAAACCGTAACTACCAAATTTATTTTTGGCAGTCACGGTCTTTCGCTGAACACGGTATTGCTATTCGCCGTTGTAGTAACTGGCGTATTCTTCTTCCTCCTCCTCTGTCCATTCAGGCTCGTACTTAAACCACGAGTAGTCGTCGCAGTTCCAGTAGTAGGTGAACAGATTGTCCATCGTGTCGTACTCGCCGATTTCGGTCTTGCCGTCCTCCTTCGCCAGTTCGAGAAGGAAATCCACATAGCCGTCAAAGAACGACCGTACGGACTCCGGCGAGAACTGGAACGAGTTGTTGTAGTCCTTCAGGAACAGAGAGTTCAGGACGATTTCCTCCCGGAGTGCCCAGAGGGTGTTGATGTCCAAGTCCTCAATCTTGTAGCGAGGTCTGGTGCTCTGTACGATGCTCCACGAGCACACGCCCTTGATGGAGGCGTAGTCGTTCACGAAGAAGCACCGTTCCTTGTCAGGGGCGTCCTTCCGGGCGTCGTCCCAGAGTTTCCCCATACGACGGTTGAGGTACGAGAGGTTGTCGGATTTCGCAACGACGGTCGTCGTCCCGTCGGCGTCCTTTCTGACGAGTCTGAATTTCTTCATATCTGTGCTGGTTAGAGTTCGTAGGTGACACTTTTCAGACCGTTCAGGTCGTACTCGGAGTCGGTGATGTCTTCCACGATGCAACAGTCTGCGTCCTCCGGGTCGTCAAAGAGGTCGTTGTCCAGAGCCAGTTCGACGACCTCGTCGGTACGGGTGGCGTTGCACTTGACGGCGAAGGAATAGCCGTTGCGACCGAGAACATTTACGGAAAAAACTTTCTTCATAAGGCAATAGGGTTTATTGGTTTGTATAACAAATGTACACAGAATGTCTGTAACGACCAAATTTATTTTACTCTATTCCAATGCCGAGGTAGTTTTCCAACTGTGTCTGGAGGTCCACGGAGCAACCGTGCTCGTCCCAGCCACCGCTCTCCAGACCGCCTTCGTCCACATATCTTTTGAAGTCAGGGTTGTTCAGGTATTCCCGGAACGCTTCACGCTCCGCCTCCATCCGGGAGGAGTTCCCGACAATCCCGACGCTCCGGCACGCCTTCTCGAACGCGACCTCTTTGGCGTACTCCAGACGCTCGGGGTGGGCGTTGTTGTACTCCCGGTAGTAGCCTTTGTAGTGCCGGTCGCTCTTGTCGTTCCAGAACTTGTCCTTGCACTTGCCAGAGCAGAACGCCTGCGAATACTGTTTCTTCACGAAGGACTTTCCACAGCAGGGACAGACGATGGTTTCTCCGACCTTCGCTTCCTTGTTCACTTTGTACTGTTCTTTTCTTTTCATAAGCGTTCCTTTTTTAGTGGGACAGACTGTCAATCCAGTTCTGGATTTGACGCTTGGACGGTTTTCTGGTTAGTCCTTCCTTGTACCGTCTGGCAAAACCGTTACCAGTCGTGTAGGACGCTCCCCAGAACGGCACGCTTCCCTTGTCGGCGTACCGATAGACGACCAGTTCCCCTCTGGGCGTGAGGGGATAACTGGTCTGGTCGGTGTAGGTCGTCATATCAGATGCGGTCGGCGATGGCACGGAGGATGGAGCAGACGGTGTCCCATTCGGCGATTTCCTCGTTAATCAGGGTGCAGTAGGCACACCAGTCGTCCGTCGCCTCGTTGATGATTTCCAGTTCTTCGGCGGTCGGGTAGTAGTAGCCGAGGTTTTCAGGGTAGAACTCGCCGTACTTTTCCTCGTCGTCCTGCCACTCCGCCCACTGGATGGTGCTTTCCTGCGTCAGGAGGTAGAGGCGTCCTTCCTCGGTGATGCGGACCGCCAGAATGACGGTCGGGTCGTCGCAGTACTGGAAAGCGTAGGCACTGGTCTTGCCCTTTTCAGGGACGAGGCGGATAAGACCGCCAGCCTCGGTGACGACCTCTTTCAGGAGGTCGGTGGCTTTGTTCTGGTCGTCGTACTGTTTCTTGATTTCGTTCAGGATTGCGTTCTTGTCCATAGCGTGTCGTGTTTAGCGGTTGAACTTGCTGACGAGCCAGTAGTAGGCGTCCTCCAACTTGAAGTAGATGTAGGTGCCTCCGACGAAGGCGATTGCGATGATGACGCAAGCGACGATGAAGGCAAGGATGAGGTCAAAGAATGTCATAGCGTATTACTTTCTGTTCAGCGATACAAATGTACACAAAACATCTGTAACTACCAAATTTATTTTACATCAAAGTAACTGGCGTCCCAACCCCAAGCGTCGTCCAGAACTTGCTTGACGACCTCAAGGTCTGCTTCGGTGTCCAGAAGGTAGGTACGGTGCATACCCTGCAGGCAGTCCAGTTTCCCAGAGTCCAGCATACGCTTCGCACCGTTCACGCTATGCTCCATAGCGTAATTGCAAGCGTCCTTCCCGTAGATGACGGTGAGTTTGATTTTCTTCGCCATACTACTCCTCAATTTCGCCGTATCTGGGATAGGTGAGGTAGTCACCGTCTGGCGTGTCCATAGTCACCTCGCTGAAGTCAAGGTAGGCATCTGGTCTGCCCTCGTTCTTGGCTGGATAGTCCACGGAGAACACGATGTCGTTGTAGTAGTGGTTGATGGTGACCGCCATACCGTCCGCGTCGTAATCGCCCTGATACTGCTTGCAAGGCTCGTAGTACAGTTCGTCTATGAAGTCCAGACTGTCGTTTTTCTGGAGTTCGCCGACGAACTCCTCCAGAGGAATTTCCAGACCGCACGCTTCCATATTCGCCCAGTAGATACCGTCTTGGTTATCTGGGGTGATGAACTCGTTGCTGTCTGATTTGTAGGTGTACCCCCAGAGGTGGATGCACTTGACGCCGTCGTTCCTCGTGTAGATTGAGAAGAAGTCAACCTCGATGGGTTTGGTGATGGTAGTGAATTTCTTCATAAGGCAAATGGTTTCTGTTCAGCACGACAAATGTACACAGAAACCTCCAGACTACCAAATTTATTTTTGGCAATCTGGAGGCGGCCGTTTTGCTGAACAGACCTACTTGTGTTTCTGGAAGAACGCCTGCACCTGCGTGTCGTAGGCGTGGTTGAACTGGTAGTCCGGGTCGAAAATCCGCCGGAGCAGTTCGTTCACAAAGTCGTTCTTCTGGTTGCTGGGGGTGGTGTTGTTTTTCTTCATGGCTTCTGGTTGTTTTGGTTACACTTAAAGATACGCTCCAGAAGCCGGAATATTTCACCCTATTCTGATTTTTTTTCGTGGTCGGCGACTATTCCCTCCAGTTTTTCAATGAATGCGTCCATCTGTGACTGGAGGAACTCCACCTCGTTCGCCGTCCGCTCCGGGAGGTCGTAGGCGTCCAGTCCCAGCCAGTCCTCGCACGGCATCGCCAGAGCCTGCTTCACGAGGTCGTCTGACTGTGCCCGGTATTCTTTCATTTTCTGGATGAACTCCTTAAAGGTGTTTGCCATAGTCGTCTGTCTTTCTGTCTTGCAGTACAAATGTATACAGAAAAACCGGCACTACCAAATATATTTTGGTCGTCAGGGCGATATTTATATGAAAATCAATCTGGATATGAACAAGAAACAATACCTGAACGAGGATAGGATGCTCAAGAATCTGATGAAGCGTACCAGAAGCCTGAACGAGTCGGAGGGAATGCCAGAAGAACTCCTGATTGCACTGCACGACTACTGCAAGGAGCGTGTCGAGGAGAGCGAGCCGGGAACTTGGGACGCTCTGGTCACGATTTCAGGGAACAATGTCTGGTATGGTCGTGGGAACATTGACTACCGTCTGAACGACTTGGTCGCCGAGTACGCCGGGGAGTATCTGGAGGAGCACCCGGAAGCAGGCGTAACGCCGGACGAACTGGACGACGACGACCTTGAGCAAATCATCTACGCAAGGGTGGACGCCGGCCAGGAATAAAAGTTTGACCGGTCCTCCGCATCCAATGCGTGGTGTCCGGTCACAAATGGGTTGGTTAGAAGAGAAACAACTATTCAGAGCAAAGGTAGTCAAAAAAACCAAAGGTACAAACAAAAAACGGAAAACGGGGCGTGCATCACTGCAAGTCCCGTTTTATCTTAACGAAAATATGTTTAACTTCCAGCAAAGCAAAGGCAGTTGTAACTTTTACTGGAAACCGATGCAAATGTACGCAGGTTTTTTGAAACGAGCAAATTTTTCTACAAGTCCTCGCCCTTGAAATAGCGTAGGATGTAGTCGTAGGTTTCCTCGCTGGAAAACCAGTCGGCGATTTCCTGAAGGTAGGACTCCTCCATATCGCTCTCGCTGATGGTGACGACATAGCCGTCCTCCGCACTCATACCCTCAAAGGAGAGCACGCCGTCCTCACAGATAATCTTGGTGAGGTAGAGGTCGTCCCTGACGCTGGGAGGGCAGTTGAAGATGTACGGCTCGGAGAAATCCACAACATTCCCACCACAGATGGCGAGGAGGTCGGCGACGACGGACTTGATATAGTCAAGATGCTTTTTCATACCGGAACTTATTTTGATGGTTTGAAGAAAGCCAGCAGGCAATCCCAATGCCGGACACGGTTGGCAGGATAACGGGACTGCCCGCTGGCGATGTCGTTTTGGTACTCAAACGAGTCCCTACGGGTGACGGGACGGCGGTTTGATGCCGAGGTATTCCACGACCTCGTAGGCTTTCGCCCAGCCTTCCTCCATATTCTTCGGGTCGCCGTAGAAGCACCCGTCCGAGGAGAAGGTGAAGGTGGAAGGACCGAGGACCTTTTTGAGGACGAGCAGGGCGATGCACACGACCACATCATACGGGCGGTACTGCGTCTTGCAGAAAGACCACTCCGGCTTGGTACGCTGGACGGAGAAGGTCTCGTAGGAGTTGTCGCCCCGTCCGTTGAAGCGGATGACATCGCTGGTGAGTTCGGGGTCGCCAGTGCCGTCCCAGCCGGCGAGCAGTTCACGGAGGTCCTTGTGCTCGGCGAAGATTGCGTTCAGTGTTGCCACCGCCTTGTTGAACTTGCTGGCGGTCGGCTCTTTTTTCAGTTCAAAGTAGTGAGTGTATCCCATAGTGTGTGCGGTTTTGAGGGTTAGTCAATGTAGTATGCGTAGGTGGAGTACTGGCAACATCCGGAGAAGGAGCACCAGACCTTGCGGACGGAGTAGTCCTCTTTCAGTTCCTTGACGATGTTGTGGAGGAGTTCGTGGGAGCAGTTGATGCTCTCCGTGAGAGTGCCGGAGAACTGCCCGATGTTGGGCATATTGGAGACCTGCTTGATGTAGGCTCGGTCAATGACCTCAATCGGGGTCTCGTCACGGCTATCAACACGGAGGATGAAGCCGTTCATAAGGTAGTTCTTGATTTTGGCGAGGGTGTCGCTCTTGGAGATGGGTTTGAAAGCCATAGTGCGTGTGTCTTTATGTTCAGCAGTACAAATGTATGCAGAAAAAGCGAGACTACCAAATTTATTTTTTGCGGTAGTTGTATCTCGCCATATTCCGGCGGTTTTCCTGATTGCATTTCTTGTCGTCCTTGTTGTAGGCGGACATCACTTCCTTGATGCTGGGCTCAATGGTCGGAAGGTTCTCATATATCGTGTAGACCTTCCCGTTCAGTATAACTTGTGCCATAGGTACTCAATCGAGTCTACTAATCGGAGAAATCACGGGTGTAGACCTTGATTTCCACCTCGGTCCAGTTGTCGTTGCGGAGGACGGTGACAAGCACCTTCGTCCAGTTCCCGTCAGAGTCCCTCACCTCCTCGGTGGTCTCGCCACTGCCGGTGATGTGGTATCCGTTCTTTTCGTACTGGTTGAGCAGTTCCTCACGCTGGTTGTATGCGTTGTCGAACACTTGGAAGAACTGGCTGGCGGTCTGCGGACTGCCTCCGAGCGTGGTCTTGGTGACCTCTATCTGATAAAATCTCATAGGGCGATTGGTTTAAGGGTGGGAGCGGTGTTGCCCCCACCCAAATGTATACGGAAAATGTTTAACTGCCAAATTTATTTTAGGCGGTGAGCCGGAGGTTGGTCAGCCACCCGTTCTTCTCCAAGTACCACTTGGGCATCGTGATGACTGCGGTCGCTCCAGTGTACTGGACGGACACGAGGGACTTGGGGAGGTATTCGTACACGGACACCAACTTCCCGTACATCCACTTGGTGGCGTTGGTGCGTACCTTCCACGCCTTCTCGGAGTAGTCACGGACACGGGAGGCGTCAATCGTGACGGAGGTCGGTTGCTTGCCCTCTTGGAAGGCGAGTTCCCGTGCCTTCTCCCTATCCTCTTTCCAAAGGCGTCTGCGTTCCTCCTCCTGCTCCCATTCTGCGTAGGGTTTGCCCTCGGCAAGGGCGGAGTAGGCGGACGGGGTGAAAGTCCCGTCAGAGCGACGGGAACGCCCCATAATCCACGCAACACGGACTCCGTCGGTGATGAGGTGAGCACCCCTCTCGGTGGTCTTGAGGATGGTGATGGTGGCGGTGGTGTTGGTGGTGGCGGTGTTCGTCATAATTGTAGGTCTTTGTGTTCAGCAAGACAAATGTATACAAGAAATTCGAGACCGCCAAATTTATTTTCACATAAATTTGGTAATCGGTTGAGGACACTGGATGAGGTGGGACTATCGCTGTGTAAAATAAGAAAAAAAATCAAACTACCAAATTTATTTTCACTTTCGGACAAAAAAAATGCACCCCTCCGGCTGACCGGCTGGGTGCATAGGGCAAAGGGCGGTACTCGGTTGAGTACCGCTCTCGCTATGGGCGGTGCGGATTAGGCAATCCGCTTGACGGACACATTGGGGATGTCCACGAGGAGTTCCTTGCCGTCAAAGGCAACACGAGTGATGTACTTGACCGACACGGTGCGGTAGGGGATGGGGTTGGAGTTGGCACTCGGCTTGGGGGCGAAATGGGCGAAATACTCCTTTTCCTCCTCGGTGGCAAGGAGTTCGTAGGTGGCGTCCTCCTTGATGTAAGAGAGCGTGTAGTTGTTCGTGGTGGTGTTGTAGTACATCACATACGGAACGAGCGTTACCTTGTAGGACTTCTCCTGCACCTCGTAGTCCTCGCCAAAGACACGCTTTGCGGTAGCCACATAGTCCTGACCGAAATGGTACTTGATGCTCCCCCTCCGGGACGGAACGGGACGGGACTTGTCGAGTTTCAGACCGCTCCCATCGGTCGCTTTCACGCGTACCTCAATGGGCTTCTCGTAGGTTATCGTGGCGTAAGTGCCCCTCTGCTTGGCGGTGGAGAGGATAGCACGGAGTTCGTCGATAGTGCGGATGGTGGCGGTGGTGGTGGTGTTCTTACTCATAAGGCAATCAGAGTTAAGGTTAAACATATTTCCGTGCCGTGGGTTTCCCCGAACGGCACTGCAAATGTAGGCAGTTTTTTTCATTCCACCAAATTTATTTAACTAAATTTTGACCTACCCCATCAAATAAAAGTTTTTAAGAAGTTAATGAAAATTTTTAGGAACTGGGGATGCCGACCGAGGACTATCTCTGCGTAAAAATAAACCTTTTTCCGACATATCCAAGCATTTTCGCAAGAAAATGCAAAATAAAGTTCTTTAAGAACTTTATGCGTTTTCGTAAAAACTTTTTTTTACGAAAACCCTTGCAGAATTGCAAGGGATTATTATTTTACGCAACCAATAGTCCCCATAGACGCACCGCCCGACCGCTCCGCTCCGGCTCTCCACCGGACTGCGACCGCCCTTCCGTCAGTCCGTCTGCCCATACGCACGCACTATGCCCGTAGGCGTCATTCTTCTGCCCGTAGGCACACTATCCGCACGCAAGGGGTGCAATCCCCCAGCCAGCAAAAAAAAGTCCGTCAAAACTGAAATATCGAGCCACCTCTGCGGTATCAATATACGCAAGCGGTACGGAAAGCCAAATTTCCTTGCTGACTTATCCCCCATAGGGGGATAGCAAAAAAGATGCGTTTTTTTTGCGAAAAAAGTCAAAATAAATTTGGTAATCCAAAAAAAAGCAGTACCTTTGCATCGCAGTTCGGGAGTTACCGACTGCACGGAAATATGTTTAACTCTCTAAATGCTGACTGCCTTATGAGAAACACTACTACCTTCAACACCGCTGACTACACTATCGTTCACACCGAAAATCTTGACCGCCTTATGGCTGATGTTCGGAGAACGAGCATCCTCTCCGAGGAGGAGGAGAAGCGTCTGATGCGTGCCTATTTCGCCATTGATGACGAGGCGGAGAAGGTAAAAATCCGTAATATCGTCATCACTGCGAATACTCGTTTCCTTGTCAAACTTGCCCACTATTGGGGTGGTTGCAAGGGCGAGAAGGTGTGCGAGTATTTCAGCATCGTGAGCGAGGGTGTCATCCGTTGCTTTGACCTCTTTGACCTCTCTCGTGAGGTGCGTTTCCTTACCTTCGCAAAGGAATGGGCGAGAAACTATGTTTCCCAGTACCGCCGTGACAAGGAGTCCATTGTTTACAATGGCAAGGATAGCGACATCAAGAAGGCAACCGCCTACGCAAACCGCATCTATGTGCGTGAGGGACGGAAGGTGTCCGAGCAGGAGGTCGTGGACTACCTTAACGAGGGTATCAAGGAGAGCAACAAAAAGCGGAAAGCCGAAGGCAAGTCCGAGCGGAAACTCCTCTCCTTCGCTGACCTCGTTTCCGTCAAGCCGACCTCTTTGGAAACCCCGATGGGCGAGGACGGAAACTTTGAGTCCGTGGGCGAGTTCGCCACCTCCACCGCCTCCGAAATCATCTGCAAGGCGAAGGAGGACAAGGACTACACTATCGCCCTTGTGCGTAGGTGTATGCTCTGCCTGACCGACAAGGAAAGACAAGTCATTTCCCTTGCCTATGGGGTGTCCATTGACGGACGGAACATCCGCAACCTTTCCGATAAGCACATAGCGGAGGTTATGCACCACACGAAGGAACGCATCCGTCAAATCCGCACAGGTGCTGAAAAGAAAATGAGGGAGTTCGCCCAAAGGCACAAAATGGTCGCTTAACCGACCGCTCCCCCCCACCGACCGACCGAAACCGCCCCCACGAAGGGCGGTTTTTTCGTACCCATTCCGACCGAGCCAAAAAGAGCCGATTACAGCCACTTTCTCCCTCTCGAATGAGTTACTATACCACCGAGGGGGAGATATGCGATTGTAGGCGAAATCAGAAGGTATTGCGGGCATCGTGCGAGGTTTGTCTGACTTGCATCCCCCATAGGGGGAGGACCTCCCACCCCCCTCCCTATGTTAGTATCCCCCTATGTTCCACCCCCCACCGAAAATGCGATATGGGGGCGGCAATCGCTCGTGTGAATTCTGGCCCAAATTTTTGCCTTTTTCAATTCCGGCCCCCTGTCCCGCCGGCACTCCTCCTCCGTTCCTCCTCCAGTTCCCGCCCGGTTTCCCCGAGGGGGTACCCCCTTTCCGCTCCTGTAGTACCTTTTTCCGAAAAAATTCCCGCCGGAAAAATCGCAACATATTGGGATTTTCGCCGTCCGTGGAGCCGGCACCGGTACCCAATGCACCTGAAATCACAACATATTGGTATTTTCCATAAGGGGGTGGGGGTCTTTTCTTCAGGTAGTACCTTTTCCGGAAAAAATTTCCTTCCTGAAAAATCCAAATCTTTGAAACCGCTTCTTACTAAAAACTTTAGTATCAAATAGAAGTGAAGCATAGCAGATATTTATTAGTGTTATAAAAAATGGTATGGCTACTTATAATCTCGGATTCACACTCAGCGTACAGGGGGCATACATAACGTCCTCGCTACCGAGCCTTTACACGGAATCTGGTTACGACGGTGCCCTTGGCGAACTTATGTGCTACGTAATGACCGGTACATCGGCGTCTATGTGCAACAGCAAGATGAGCGGGTCCAGCACGGCTGATTACGTAACGACCGTGCACCGTGGCTCGAACTTTTTATGCTTTCCGTACACGTCAACGTCCGTATACGCGAGGTGTGCGGTAACGTGGTTCGGGCACGCGACGGGTTATTCAACCGCCACGCAACTGAAGACCGGTATGACGGCCACGATGTCCGTTGCGGTGACTCCGCTCACCAGTTTCAGTACGCAACGCCTGATACTGAGGTCGTACGCAGACTATTTCTACAACTACGGTGGGACTATGACGTTCGGAAGGGGGCACTCCGGCCATACCGGTACGACCGGAGTATATTTCTCGTCGAGTGATCAACGGGGTCCGAAAAGGGGCCCCGTTGACTATTTATATGAGAATAAACTGTGAAAAATGTACATAAGCACGTCACTCAAGGACAATCAGGAAGTGTCCAAAAGTTTAATATCAACGCTCATATTCACTTCGTCTACGGCGACCGCCCCGTACGCAAGTGCCGGTAGCATAGCGTCGTATGGCGGTAACGGAAACGACGCGTACATACCGGTAGCCGTTATGGGCGGTACCGTCGGGTTCACACTGCACGACACGGGGACGACGGTCCAGCAGATGACCTCGAGCACCCCGATGAAACTCGTCCCGGTACAGCACTGGATAGCGTTCAACCCTTACACCTGCTACTCTGGAGTCACCGCGGCCCCCGACTACAGTTGGGAGACGAGAGTACAGTGCTCGGAGAACTGTCACAGCGGGGAGACGATGAGCCTCACGCTGGGGGTGAAACTGACGTTCTCGAACGGAAAGACAGGTTACGTGTCAATGTCGAACTCGTGTTACCTTCCGACGTCAGCCGGTAGTGTCACGTTCCCGAACAGCGGATGGTCCGAGACACTCAGGTACGACACGGTAAACTACGGCACGGATTACAGTTGCTGTAGCGGTACGGAGATTACGCAGGCGTACTATTCGGCGACGACCGTGTCTACGAATTATGGTTCAACAAACTATCTTTCCGGATACACGCTTACCGGCGACATAAAATTGTACATCACGAGGGGAAACGCCAATTATGTGTACAACTATATGAGCCTTACTTCCGGCGGGACCTCTTCCTCGCTGAACAATAAGATAAGCACGAGTGCGATTGTGAACTCGACGAACAGCGGGTACTCCAAGTACAATTTCGCGTTGAAGATGATACCGAACCTGACGATATGGCCGGAGTTCAAGGACGTCGTCACGTGGACTATCAATGTGACGAGGCCGTCGTCATCGGTTGCGACGACCGTCGTGCTAAAGATATCGAGTTACAACCACGGATACGAGCAGGCGAGGGCTTCTGTGACCGTCCCGACGAACGGTACCAGTGGTACCACGGTTCTTTCCTTCCGCCCGAACGACACGGGCTATCAGGCAACCGTCTTGGTGGACAGCATAACGCCGGCGTCTCATACGGCTTCCATCACATCCGGCGGAAACATTTCGTCGTTGCCGAGTGCGGGAACGATTACGACGAATGTAAGCGTATCCACGTACTCCGGGTACACCGTCACGGTAAACAGCAGTACCATAACGGTTACAGTTAACGACACCGTAAGCGGATACGGTTCGCACTCGTTCAGCAATTTCACCGTGTACGCGGTTACCACGGGCGGAACCGAAACGGTTATTTTAAGAAAACTTGGAACGACGACCATATATCCTCCAAACGGGACGTTCTCGGCGTCAAGGGTAACGACTACGGTTAACGGGGTTAGAAACCTCAAAATTGAACTGCAACCCGGCGTGTTTAACGGAATTAACGGAGTGGTCATCGACATAGCCAATAAAACAGTACAATATCCGTACGGTGGTTCGTACACTATGACGTTTACCACGACGAACTTTACTTCCAACGTTACAATATCGTCCGCAAGCATTGCTCTCTACTAAAAACGTCCTGACGCGTAGTCAATCATACAAGCGTTTCGTTTTCGGTCTACGTACCGCTGTTGTACTTGTGGATTTCCTCCTCCAACCCGTCGCTCGGCTTTTCCGATTCAACGGTGGAGAGGAAGGTTTCCAAATGCTCTAACTCCTTATATGCACCAAGTTCACACAATTCATTGTGCGTCCAATCGTCTTCTGGTGCATCGGCGTTCGGAAGTCCTTCCCAATGTTTGTCCATCCTTCTTTCAATCTCGGCTCGGACTGCTTGTACGATTTCTGCGTTTGTCATATCTGGGCGTGGTTTTTTTTCTCAGAGAAAGGTAGGAAAGTACGGCTTGGTGACCGGCGATTCCGCCCTGTCCGGGGCGTTCACGATGTCCACGAACTTCAGTTTTGTTGAGCAGTACGTATCGCAGTAAAGCCAGTTTCCGTCCTTCCCCTTGAGTACGATTGCATCCTTCGGGATGACGAACTTTCCGATGACCGTAACAGGTGACATTGAGCGATACTTGGCGTGTTCGGCGTTGATCTTCGCATCCCTGTAGTACATATACGAGTGGAAGAAACCCCCGTTCACGGAGGGGAACACGAGGTTCTTGTTTGGCGTGGACGTTGCTATCTCCGTATTCGTCTCGTATGTTTTTCCTTTCTCGAACAGGAAATCGTAGTAAGGGGACCAAAACATCTTGTCTCCTCCTTCCTTTTTGGGGACGAGGTACTTGTAGACCACGATGTCGCGGTTCGGGAAAATCCTTCTTGCGTTATAGGTGCACATCAGTAGTATCCGTTTTCTATTGCCCACGTGTTGGTGCGTAGTTTCCACATCCACCGGTCCAGATAGGCGGAGACGTCATTCTCGTCGTTGATGTCTCCCCTGAACCTTTCTGTGGCGACGAACTCCTCGCACGCACGGACGGCCTGTTTCTGTTTTTCTGTAACCATTGTCTTATGTGTTTTCAAGGTTTTCTTTAACGACAACGTTCACCTCGTCCAGCCCTTGGCAGACCATGACGACCTCCTTGGTGTGCAACCGCTCAACGAGGTCCTTGTCTATGACCGAGAAGGACACGTCCCGGTCCCCGTTGGCGTACAACTCGTAGGACAGGCGGTATATGAACTCACTCAGTTTCATTTGAAGGTATGATTAAGAGTTTCACCTTGTCGCCCATCTTGAACTTTCCGTCGAGCGGGAGGGAGTCCGACTCCGCGTACAGTTCGTACGGCTCGTCCTCTTGGCTCCGGATTTCACCGCGTATCACACCGTCAACCGCCTTGTTCTTGGACGTCTCACGCTCGTATATCCTTCCGGCTTCGTGGGACTGGCAGATTACGTTGTGGATTATCTTCCCATCCTTGGACATCTGCCAGTAGGAGCCGGCGATGAACCCTTGGTAGTACCCGCTCTCGCTGTACGTTTTTCCAACGGCGGTAGTCCTCTCCCCGCCGGGCATGTTCAGGGCATACTCCCTCGCCTTCTCGGAAGCCACGTCTTCCAGACTGCCGGTTGGCTCCGGTTTTTTGTACTCGTTGTCCACGTTGGTGACCTTTGAATCGTCGGCGTCCGCTACGCCACTGGCCGTGCAACCGATGGCGAGGTACCTGACGCCGGCGTTGTCCATAACGGCGACGTACTTGTCGAACAGGGTGGCCATAGAGAGGCGTAGGACGCCCGGTGCCGCCTTAACCGACGAGGGGGCGACCTCCTGCAGGTACACATCCAAGTCCAGCGGTTTATTCTGGAGGAGTTCAATCAGTTCCCTTACTTTCATTTTTTTTCGCTTCGATTATATCCTTAAATTTCATACCTGACCACACCGAGCCGGGGCGGTCAAAGTACATCTCACCGATCTCCTCGTCACTGACGAGACCTACGAACTTAATACAGTCCGTCGCGTACTGGTACCCGTTTTTCGTTGATTGGTTCCGATACACTTTTGAGTATTTCGGAATGATGAACTTTCCAATGACTATCTCGTTCTCTACATTGTAGTTGAACGCGAACGCTATTGATTCGTTCACCGTTTTTTGCAGGGACTCGTATGCGTGGAAGGCACCGCCGTGGACGTGGTAATAGTTCTCAACTATCTCGCCGAGCATATTCGTGCAAGGTTCCACGTCCATTTCACCGTTCGCGGTGTACTCTTGCCCTTCAACCCACCCCTGTTTGTAGTAAGGGGAACAGATTGCACCGTCATGTTTGACGAGGAACTTATAGACGGTGATGTCATCTTCCAGTTGTACGTTAAGTGCGAAAGTCAGGCACATAGGAATTACGTTTGATCAAGTTCTTTTTTCAGTCGCTGTTTCATCGTGCTCCTCGTAAGGAGGTCCGCGATGCCTTCCCACCAGTTCCGCCAGCCCTTTTTCGGGTGGGCGTCCCTCTTCCCGGGGAGGCGTATGGTTTTTTCCTTTCCGTAGGGCTTCATTTGACGAATTTGAAGACGGAGGGAACGTTGTACCCGTCCGGGGTCCTGACAATCCACGCACCTACCGGCACCTCAAGGTGACTGCCGTCGCTACGGAACAGTTTGAAGATGTCGCCGTGGCTGTGTACGTAGTTCTCGTAGTCCTTCCACGACTTGAACCACTTTTCAAATCTTGAATCCCTCCCGGTGAAGGCGACGACCTCCTTCAGGTTGTACCCGGTCCATTGTATCGTATTTTCACCGTTCAGGCGTTCGGCGTACCGCATACCCTCTTCAAAGCACTGACGCTTGGTGGGGTTCTGCTGACGCTGGTTCCACTCGTCGAAATAAAGGTCGGCGTTACCGTCCATCAGGGGCAACGGACCGTCATCCTTACCCTTGTTTACGCACTCAAAGTTCGCGTCGGTGTAGGAGATGTCCATACCGTTTCCGTCGGTGCAGAGGTAGCGGTCGCCGGAAACTGACTCAATCACGTAGATGACGTTGGTTCCGCTCCCCTTGAACCGTACCCAGTCGCCGGGCTTGAACTTGGGCTTGAACTTTGGCTCCTCTACGGTCATATAGTCGTCCTGCAACTCGAACGGGAGCATGGTCGCGTAGCCACCTTCGTCGTAAAACCCCTCGTAGCATTGGTACTGACTGTTGATGCTGGAGATGGTCCAGATTGCGTAGTCTCCCTTTTTCTTGATGTGGTCGCCAACGGAGAACTTGAGGAGGGGTTGCTTTTCTTCCTGATTTTCCTCCGCCTTGTCCTTTTCCTTGCGGTTCTCAACGTAGGAGATGAGGACGTCGAGTTCGTCCACGTCCTTCGGGAGCCGGCCGAACTGTTCAACGAAATCTTGGATGTACACCCAGTTGTCCTTCATACCGGGCCAGAAGATTTTCGTGAACTCCTTCTTCTTCCTCAGGTACGTGAGGAGTTCCCCGACAGGATAGGTGAAGCCGGGAAGGATGAGCCCGTCGTTACGCTCTCCCTCGCACTTGAGGTTGTCCCTCTGCCACATAAGACCGCCGATGAGTTCCTTGAGCAGTCTCTGGTCCTCGGTTTCAGCAAGTTCCGGAATGACAACGGAAAGTACTTCCCGGTCGTCCTCGTCAAGGTTCCACATCCTGATACGGCGTATTGCTTCTTCGCGTGTCATTGTTTTTTCCTATTTTGTTACACTGTTTTTCCCGAGTTCAAAGCAGTAGCGGGCGAGGTCCATTTGGCTTTTCCTTTCAAGGTACTCGCCGGAGTAATGCCCGTCCCGTTTGCCGTTGAAATGGTCGTGACGCCACTTATCCAAGATTTCCTCAAAGTCCACCTCTGGTTGCTCAGTAGGGTCGTTTTTGATATATTCCACGGCATCAATACTTTGAGGTGCATACGAAACATCAATGGTCTTGTTATCCACTGTTCTCGCATACAGGAAATTCGGAAACATAAACTTACCCTTGTACCCCATGCTTTTTCCGTGTCATAGTTCACTGATTTTCCTTTTGAGTTCGTTCCGGAGAAGGGTCCTGCCGGCGAAGGCTCCGGACTCAAACATAGCCGGGCAGTCAATGGGCGGGTCCTCCTCGTTGAGGAGTTTCAGGACCTCGTCCACCCTGACGTACTGGACCTCCTCCTCGTCGATGTCAAAGATTCCGATGTCCGAGAAGGTGCAGGGGTCCAGTTCAATTTTGTTCGGTGCTTTCATATTCCACTACTTTTGCATCAAGAAACGTTACCGGGGACTTGGGCTTCTCCAAGTCGTTGAGGACGCGGGCAAAGTCACCCTCGTGCTTGTAGTCGTCAGGTACGCAGACCTTGACTCTGATTTCAAGAACCTTGCTCATCGTCTTCAGTGTTGATTCCTTCCACGGAGCCACCGCACATATAGATGCCGTTGACGATGCCCTCAAAGAGGGCGGTCTGGTAGATGTCGAACTCCCGTTTGAAGTTCTCCTCGTTCTCAAGGTCAAATCCGACTTTCGGGAGTTCCCCGTGGTCTATCTTCTGCTGGATGTGCTCGTGAACGAAATCATCTATTTCTTCCGGTTTGAAAACTTTCTTTCCCATTTCGTATTGTTTGTTTGTATCTTGACTATACCGTCCCGCTCAGGGTGGGCGAGCATCTCATAGAGCATCTCCGGGGTAACGCATTTCTCCAGCGTGTACTCCGTCGGGTCGCTTTCCACCGGTCCTATCGGGTCCCTGTATGTCACGTAGATTTTCATTCCTTCGGTGGTAACACTACGATACGCATAGTCCCGCCGGGGAACGGGGTCTCCACCCCGTCAATCCTCGCGACACCGCCCTTGTAGGAGATTTCAAGGGAAGCCTGCTCATACTCATCCCTGACAGCCTTTTTGGCCGCCTCAAGGATTTCAAACTCCTTGTCATCGAAGAACTCCCAGTCCCTCTGTTTCTGGAAGGCGACTATGTGCTTCGCGAACTCAAGGAGGTTCTGGTAGTTCCACTGGTGGACGACATCGTATTTCCTCGCCTCCGGGGACATATTGTCAATGCCATACCAGCGGGCCGAGCCGGTCGCACTGTGCGGGAGCGAGTAGGCGACTTTCTCAACCAACTCCTCCAGTTCCGTGTCCTCAAAGACTACGGGACTGTCATACTCTTTTTTCTCCATTGGTCTCTTTGTAAGGCAATTTTTCAACAATCCGTTCAACAACGAGGGACTCGGAGGCATACCCTTCATATCTGGGTTGCTTGCCACCGTAGACCGAGGTGCCGACGTAAACGTATCCCGTGTCCTTCGGTATCCGGCACTCGGTAACTACGTATTTTTCAATACTGCCTCTTTTATAGAGTCCGCGACTTAGCATATTTTTGTACGCGAACGCGTCCTCTACGTTTTTCAGGGTGTGGAAGGCAGACTCCGCGACATAGTTTTGGACGTCCGATGCCTTTGACAACCTTCCGCCGTCCTTCTTTGGAGTTTTCAACACGGAACCTTTCGGAAAACCGTTTCTGGTGGCGTGTTCCACCTTTCCGATTTTCCAATACACAGTGTCCTTGTATATCGGAGACGTGAGGCAACCGAGTTCGGTACGGGATGAAATTACCCTCTCAAAAAAGTCTTTCTTGTAAAGGGCGAGCACCTTATAGCAGGTGATGTCCTCCTTCCGGAGAAGAAGGTTGCAGTTAATCATACACATATCATTCTCCGACTTTTGGAAGGCGTTTCAATGCGAGGATGGCGGTCGCTATGGCGTCCCGGGCGACGGCGGGAAGGAGCGGGGTCCCGCCGGGGTAAACGGCAGACCTCAGTTCTGTCAGGACCTTTATAGCCTCCTTGACCTCCTCCGGGTCCTCCGGGGTGTAGTCTTTTTCAGCCTCCTTGTATCCCTGAATGAAGCCGTCACGTTTCTCCTCGTTCGCATCGTACGACAGGAGCGTCTCCGGGTTAATGACGTTGTATACCGGGTACCGTTCAATCGCACTCAGTTCTGCGTTCTTTGCAAAATCAAGGCTCATAGCATCAATCAGTTTTGTTGATTTCGTTCATTATCCGGTTATACCGTTTCAGGACCTCCCCGTAGAACTCCTCGGAATCTCCGTAGTCCTTTCCTTCGCTACGTTCCTCCCGGGACACCTCAAGGATGAAGGTGTCTATCAGTTGGACATCCTGCCACGTGAGTTCACGACTTTTCTCGGCCGCCTCGTAGCCCTCAATGAAGGCTTGACGCGGACGGGAGTTGATGTCGTTTGGGTATCTGGCATCCAGAAGGTTCCTATGAATATCCTGTGGATATTTATTCAGTGCGAGTTTCTCTGCTGTCGTCATACTTTCAATCTGTAACTATAACGTCCAAATCCTCGTCGTAGTAAACGGCGGGGGACGGGGCTGTCGTGTGTATGTGCGAGAAGGAGACTATCTCTATGTCGTCTCCATAAACGCCCTGCAGTTGGGTGAGCGTGTCTACGTACTCTTTGAGTGTCATTTCGTTACCTCCTTGTCGAAAGTGTAGATGTATAGGGTATCCGGTTCACAGCCGGTCTTGATGGTCCTGATGGTGTCCACCTGTGGAGGAACCGTCGTCTTAATCGGGCTGTACCGCAACTTTTCGGTTCCGGCTAACGTGAATACGACCGCAAGCAGAAGCGAACACGTGAACAAGACGAGGTGGATGGCCTGTTCCGGGGTGGAAACGTCGTATTCCCTGTAGTGTTCAACAAGATAGCCACAGAGATAGCCGAAGAGACCGCAGAAGAGGAAAATAAATGCTGGAACGTAGTATGTCATTGTGCCTCAAATTTTTTGGGTTTAAGTTTTTCAAGGTCCGCAATCGGAATATATTCCTGTTGGGGGTATACGAATGTGCCGAAATGGTAACGGTAGTCTCCGTCCACGTCCGTGCTCCTGACGACGGATAGCGGGATGTCTTCTCCGTCGTACTTGTCGGAGTCAATTTTCTTCCAGTACATCAGCGACAACGCCTCGTTGAAGCCCTGCCGGTAGACGACCTCGTCACGGTTCTTGTACGCGTTGTCGAGTTCCTTGTCAATCTCGGGTTGCAACTGTTCCCGGGCGACCTCAAGGAGGCTATCCCCGTATTCAACCGCCATCTTTTCAAGCATCGGGCTGTCGCCGGGCAGGTTTGCACCGCACACGTGTTTCAGGACCTCCAGCACGTTTACTTGGAACTGGCTCAGTTCCGCATGTTGGTCAGGCACAACGAGTCCGACCGGAATCCTTGACACGGAATCCCCGGACGCATTGATGAAATCAATGACGTCGGTATTCTTCATCTTGACCTTGATGAGGATTTTGTATTTTCCACCGCGATAGTTCCAGTCAAGGACGGTTACGGGGAGTTCGTTCGGACCGTACACGACCTTGTACTCTCCGGACTCAATCTGCTCACGGTATCTGGCGTCAAATTTTATTCTCATATAACGGTTGGCTTGTATTCTTTACATCGTCTCCACGTGGTTATCGTCTTGGCAGTATGCCTCGGGTTGAGCCACTTTCCAGTTACCCGACACTCCCATTTCCAAGTAGACACGTCCAAAAACTGGCAGGTACTGCAACGTACGAGAGGTCCTTTCGTCTCCGTTTTCTGCGGATGCTTCAGGAAATGCCTTCCGATGCACTGCAGTTCGTCGTCCGTCAGTTCGTTGAACGGCTTCTCAAGCAGGCTCCGGGTGTACCTCATTCCTTTCCGAACTTTTCGTCGAGGAAATCCATAATGGTGTCTATCTGCTCCTTCGTGGGCAGTCCCTGACCGCTCATAATGAGCGTGTTCTTCTCCCGGAGTTCAAGCAGGTTGCACTTGGACGCCGGCTGGTAGTTCCAGCGTTTCCGCTTGTTCGGTTTCGCAACGCACCAGCCCTTGGACTCAACGAGGACGCCGTGGTCCCGACCGGTAAGGTTGGTACCCCACGTGTCTCCCATCCTCCAATGGACGCACTCCGCACATATCGGCTTGTCGTTCGTCATCCTACATTTGCTTGAGTTTGTTAATCACCGCGAGGTAGGCGACACGCTGTCCGCTGGCGTACTCGTCGTACGGGTCCGACTCTGCGTTCCCGAGTTCCTGCATAAGCCACTTTTGCAGTGCCTCCTTCTGGACGTACTCGATGTTTTCAAGTCCGTTGTCCGGCTTATCGCTCCACTCCCTACAAAGATAGTAATCTTTTTCGGACTGGATGTATATTTTTTCGGGAACTTTCATACTAATCGTCGCTAAAATACTCGCACAGAAGGAAAATAATAGTCGCAACGATGCCCAAAACGACAATAACGTTTTTCAGGGTCTCGGCCATCACGCACGCTTTTTAAGTTTTGGATACGTGAGCGTCAGGCGGTTCTTTTCAGGAGTACGTATGACGTTCATAAACCGGTCGTTCTGGAAGAAATTCTCCCGGGTCCAGCCGGCGTGCGGGAAGAAACAGAAACGGTGACCCTCGTGCCCCTTGAAGACGATGTCAAGGCGGTAGATGCAGTCGTCCACGTTCACCGTCCGTATCTGGCTGACGATTTCCTGCGGGTAGTCAATCTGCAGGACGTTCTCGGACAGTTTCGTCATTTTCATCTCGGAGATAAGCCGGTTGATGAAATCCTGTATCTCCTTCGTGAACCCGGCAAGGAAACCGGGCGGGTCGAAGGTTATCTGGTGCGGGTACTCCATCACTCGTCCTCCTCGTAGATATCGTTCACCTCAATGGTCCAAGGACCGGCGTCGGATTCCTTCACGTTGTCGGACAGGAAATCAAAGACCTCGGCCTTGTAGCCCTGTTCGTTGCAGTCCAGTTCTTCGCACTGGGCTTCATCAATGTTGGCGTACATATCGTCGTCGATTTCCTTGATGATGTGGGCGGTGTAGGTGACGGTCACCTCAATGTGTGCTTTTTTCATAACTCGGCGTATTTTCGGTTCGTAACTTTTCTTCTCGTGCCCGTTCGCAAGCCTTGTCCCTCATATTGTAGGGGCACTCGCAGTTGGAGTAAACGGGGTTCAGCCAACAGCAGTAGTCGCACTGGTGCTTGGTAATCATTTGGCTTCCTCCTTTATTTTTCTGCTGATGAATTCCGTAAACATAGTGAGGCCGAGGAACGGGTTCAGGAGGACCTCGTGCCGATTGTCAATGAGGAACTCGTTCACCGCCTCGTTCACCCATTTCTCGTCATCCAGTTTCGCGTAGTACTCCTTATTCATTTTTTCAGTACAAATGCTGTTATTTCGTAAAGTCTTTGTTTTTCTATCTCTACGTCGCTCATTACGGACTCAAAGATAATCTCCGTTGAGGCGTACGTGAGCGTTCCGTCGCTCTGTACGCCGGCGTACACGGTGGCATCCTTCGGTATGCGGAACCGGCAGACGCAGGTCTGGAATTTGTTATAATACGGCCGGCCTGCGTTCCAAGCGTCCCTCATATACTTGTACGAATGGAACACGCCGGCGTCAATGAACTCCCTTCCGTGATAGGTCTTGTTGATGAGCGATCCGGAATGTGGCCACGGCTTCGCCCGTACGCCTATTTGCCAGACGCCACTGCGTCCGTAGTACGGGGACGTGTACCGGGTAACCCCGTTGTACGTGTCCACGTTCAGGAACTTGTATACGATGAGGTCTTCACTTAGGTTAACCTTCACCGGGTCAAACATACACATAGTCGTCAGTCGCAATAATGGGTCATGGCTTCACGCTCAAACTTATCGTAGATATCGGATACCACATCTTGGAGCCCGGGGTCATCATCCTTATGGAACTTGCACCTTACGATGTGCTCGTGCCTGTCAAAGTCAATGATGTACTCTTTTTTCCTACCGTACCAGTCCATATAACCGCCAAAGTAGGGGCACATCCGGCACATAACACCGATGTCCACGGTCCTTTCCGGGTCGCGTTTGCAGTCTCCGTACACCCTTTTCAGGTGGAAGTCACGGGTAATCTGGCACGTTTCGTAATTGTACGTGAGCATAGCCTACCAGATGTATTTGAGTTTGGCACCGTTGATGAACCGGCGGTTCCCGAGACGGACCTCGGCCGCGACTCTGGGGAACTCGTTGTAGAACTTAGTCCACTCCGCTTTGTTACGCTTGAGGGACGGGACGCGGATACGCTTGTACCCGCTCCCCTTATGGTTACCGTTGAAGAGACCGTTTTTTGCCCCTTCGCCGACGGCGATGATGACCGGCATCATAGACTTGTGGAGCCCGTCGTACATAAAGTCGGAGTCGGGGGCTTTCAGTTTCTCCTCTATGGGGAGTTTGAGCCACCACGGTTTGGTTCCGGGCTCGTCATCCCCCTCGTCAACCTCGGCGTACCAACGGATTAACTCCTCCTGACGTTTCAGGGCTTTCTGGTACTCCTCCTCGGTCTTTTCCTTGAAGTCGTAGTTGTGTGCGTTGTTGTCGAAATGCCACGGGGCGACGGGGAGCCATCGCAGACCCCGTTTCTCCATCAGCCTGTTGAACCTGTAAGTAGGCATATCTCTCTCATTTTGTGGTTACTCCTTGCAAAGATAGCAAAGCGAAACCGGTTTAACAATAGCCGGGCGAAAAAAACGTTACGGTTCTTTCGTGTCCGAAATTATCTTGCCCTCAAGATACTCCACGTCGGAGTACCTGTCCTCCATATCGGAGAGAAGTTCGCCGACCTGTGCCCAGTCAACCAGCGTCTCATCGACCTTGTAGTTGTCCGGGACCTTGACTGATATTTCTACCTTGATGGTTCTCATTTCTTCTCCTCCCCGTCGCCGTTTTTCGTGAGACAGGTCTCGCGAGACCGGTGCTTAACCTCGTTCAGGTATTCCTCAAGGTCTTCTTCGTCAATGCTGGGGTCAAGTTTCCCGACCGCGACCTTGTACAGGTCTTCGGCGTAAGCGTCGGTGAAGATGTCGGCCTGCTTTTCGGTAAGTTCGCTGTCAGCCATAAGGCAGTTCCGAAGGGTGAACGCGAACCTGTCCTTGATCGTGATTCGTTCCTTCGGATTTTTCTTTTTTCCGAAAACCGGAGTGTGCATCCAACTGCAGACCACGCTCACTTTCGTCATAATAATCAGCAAAACCGCGAGGACCACGGCGAGTACGGTGGTGCCGATGGTGTAGTTGACTATCATTTCGTGCGAGTTGGCGGATATCGGTTCAACCCCGAAGATCGTGTACGCACCCCACAGAAGAATGAGTGCCAGCAAGATAAGGTCTTTTCTGTAAATCATATCCCAAATTTTAAGTTAATACTAAAAAGCGATGGCCAGTTACCCAGCCACCGCAACAAATGTATACAGAAAAATCAGGAATGCCAAAAAAACTATACCCCCGGACAGATTTCCTTGAAGAAATCATCGTATTGCTTCGCCGTTTCCTCCGGAAGGAACTCCCTGATGAGTTCCGAATGCGGTACCTCGTACGGGTTGAAATACTCGGCGGAGAAATAGCCGTTCTGGTAGTTCTCAAACAGGATGTTGTACTTGTCGGTATCCGTAATCCTCCTCCTGATGTCAATCACGTTTCCGAGGAACATTTCGGCCGACAGGTAGTCTTTCAGTTCTGGCACGTAAAGGTGGTTTCTCCTGATGTACTCCAGAATGTGCATCGGGTTGAGAAGGAGTATCGTCCCCGGGACGTGCCAGCCGTGCTCGTTGAGCGTTGAGTAGTCCCAAGGCTCCTTCGCGTCCGCGACTGGGATGTACCCGCAGGAGATGCCGTGCTCGGTCAGGTCCTTGACGCGTTGATCAAAGTTCCTGAGGATGGAATAGTAGGAGAAAACGGTCCATTTCGCCACGTTGTACGAGGTTGACTTCTGTTTGTGCGTCGTCCCCTTGTTGTGGGCGAAGAACACGGGCGTTTTGAAACTGTTCAGTTTGGAAACTATCTCGGAGAAGAACGTCTTCGCCTCCCGGTAGTCGTCGTTTTTCGCGATTTTGATGGTGGTGCCTTCATTGAACCCGCAAGCCATAATCCATCTTATTCCCTCCGACACGATGCTACTGCTCGGATAGTCTGCCGATATGACGAACGTGGCACTTGAAAAGCAGTTCCGGTACTTTTTCAGTATCCTGCGGTGTATCTCGTTGTCCTCGAACACGCTCTTGTCGTCCTTCAAGTACAGGTGGAACACGAGCGGTACGGTCCTTTTCGCTTCCGTTGTCTTCCTATACAGTTCGTTCACCTTCTCAAGCGTCCCGTTGTAGAACGAGTTCACGTAGTCCGCCTGTGGTATCTCTTTCTTCCACGGCTTGTATGGCCCGTAGTAGTGGACTATCTTCTGGTTGGTGAGTGTCAGCCCTTCGGTGACGAACCTCATCTGCGGGAAATTGTACGTGCACGGGAGGATACGCACCTTACGCCGGTCAAGGAAAGTGGAGATGCTGTCCTGCTCGTAGCAGAGTCCGAGGTAGACGTCCGTCTTTTCAAAATAAAGTGCGGTGTCAATGAGTTCATTGAACATCTCCTTGGACGGGCTCTTGATGGACATAACGCCGGAGTTGATTAGTTCGCCCGGCGTCCTCCAGTGCTCCTCAAGGGAGTTCACGTCCGTGGTCGGTCCGTCGTCCCGGCAGACGGCGAAATCGTACGGGTTCTCGAACAGATATCTTACGTCGTCAAACACGACGAGGTCCGAGTCAAAGAATACGACCCTGTCGTAGCCCTCCAGACCGAACGCCTCAATCTTGTAGATGTACGGGAAGGCGTAAATCATAATGTCGGAGTCCTTCTGCCACTCCTCCACCTTCTGGTACATAGCGTGGTACCGCTTGTCGGTGGCTACCTTGAACTTGACCTTGTCGTACATCGCTGAGAGTTTCTTCCGTTTCTCGTCGGATATGAAACCGTAGTCAATGATTACGATGTCCCCCTTGAACCACTGGTTGTGGGCGAGGAAGGAGTAGATGTCAACGCATACGCCGTCGGCGTACAAGTCGTTGGTTATCATACAGAGGGCGTAGTTTCCCATATAGAAAAATCTTTTTATAGAAGATATTTTCTATTGCCTGAAAGTCAATCGGTTTTCGTTTATCCGGGAAACGATATTTATTGTTGTCATACTCATTCCCCGCAAGGGGTGGTTTTTGGTTTTTTTTTGGCTTAATTATTTTTGGCTGAGCCGTCCCGCCTGTGAAGGCCGGACGGTTCGTGTTTTATACCGTTTGCAACGTTCAATGCGTGGGAAACAAGTATTTATATCTAAACGACTGATTCCAATATGAAAAGAACGATAAAGGAAAGCGAAATCCGCCAGATAATCCGTGAGGCTCTCTGCGAACTTGGCGGGGGCGATATGAACTCCATAGACTCCGAACTCCGGAAATACAACGCCGAACTCGTACGCTTCTACTGCGATTTCGACGAGAACGGTCAACCGACCACCCTCTGCGTGAGGATTCCGTACGACCAGTTCAGCGGTTCCCTTGACGAGTATATGTCGGACACGTACGGGCTGAACCGCTACACCGTCACCGCCGGCTCAAGGGGCTTCAAGATACTCTGGTACCGCAAAGACGTGCAGAAACCCATCAACGAGCGTATCGTCCAGTGGGACTATAAACTGCAGGACCTCGCGTACGCCCTCAAGTCAAACCCCGTCCTCCGGGATATGGACGTGAAACTTGACCCGAACGCCGGAAACTACGACCCCAATTACAAGGGTCCGAAGAGGCTGGAAGTCCTTTATATGGCGGACCCGAACCGGAAAATCCGTCAGACCGTTGAGGACAAAATCAAGGGCATTATGATGCAAGCCGGCTACGAGGTTGACCCTCGCGTGTTCGGCTCCGGAAGGTCTGGTTACGGACGCCTCGGCTTCAAGACTCAGGAAATGGACCGCCGTTCGTTCAATATGAGGCACGGAAACATCGCCGAGTCGGTTGATCAAATCGTGAGCGAGTCCATCAACTACGTTCTGAACGAGACGGACGTGTACGCCCAGCAGGACCAATATGAAATCTCACTGTTCCTCCAAGGTCTCCAGCAGGGAAGGGGAGAAGCCATGGAAGACTCGGTCTGGGTCAGGTACCCGGAGGAGGAGACGAACGAGAACGACCCGAGATACATCTGCTACGATTTCGACAACCCGGGCTATCTGCGTGACGACCACTACAGCCGTCAACACATTCCACTCGGAACGAGCAAACGTGAGGTCCGCAACGCAATCGAGAACAGCCTCGGCATCAGGCTCCCGGACGACCCGGCCGACTACGAAGAAGAATATTAACAGAACAAGCCATGGCAAAATATTTCTACTACTTTGAAACGGGACAGGAGGCACAGTCTTGGACACCTCCACAGGACCAAGTATGGGTCGTGTATGCCGATGGACTCGGCGTTGCGTACAGCAGTATGGGCAGTGAAGACGAACCCATTGGACCCATTGAACAGCCGGTTAAATAAGCACAAGAAAAAACCCACGGATTACTCCGTGGGTTCTTCGTTTTCGCCGGCCTTGAAAATGTATCCTTCCCGGAAACCTTTCGCGTACACGCACTCAATGTAGTTGTCCTCGAACTTGTCAACGTTCCGATATCCATTGTCGTACGCTTTCCACGCCTTGTCAAGCCCGGACTCAAAAGTGTCCGTGTCCTTATAGACAGGGTAGTTCCGTACGCTGTTCGCGAGGTCCAGAAGTTCAGACTCGTGCGAGTACACAAACTCCCTCACGTTGTACTCCGTCACCCTTTCCCCGTCGAACTCGTCCCAGATGAGGTCTGCGAGTTTCTCGCCGAACTTTCCGAGTTTTCTGTCCCTGTACGGCTCAGTAAGGTTTCCGTTCTCGTCTATGATGCCGGCGTTTCGGAGGAACTCGTTCGCCGTAATCTCGTCCCGGACAGCCTCTCTGGCCGCGTGATTTATCAGGTACTCCCTTACCTTCGGGCTGTAGCACCTGAGGAACGGCTCCGTCTTGCATTTCTGCTCCACGATGTACTTGTCAAGGGCGGTCGTGTCAATGCGTAGCCTCCTGTTTTCGGGGCCAATTTTCGTATTGGAACCAAAGGTCCTCGGCTTTCCACGGTACGTAAGGATTTTGCCGTCCTCGCTGTATTGGGTAAGTTCGTACCCGAGTCTGACGAGTTCGTCCGCCGCCATATTGAGGAGTACCTCTGAGGTCCTGTACACGTTTCCGTACGACGTGAGGTCGTCAAGGTACTGGTGGTTCCGTGAATTGATGATTACGTTCTGGATGCACTGCTCAAACTTGGTGAGTTCAGGGTCTTCGCACTCCAAGTACAGGTCGTACAGTTTCGTGTCCTGCTCCCGGTTGCAGACACCCTCCTCCGTGAAATAGAGGGCGGTCGGGAAATGGTCCAGTCCGATGGTGACGAGACCGACGATGGGGTATTTTCCGGGGTGGTCCCACTTGACGATTTCAACGTCCAAGTTCGTGCAGGTCGTAACCTTGCACTCCCCGGACAGGATTTTATCCTTGTAGGATATGTTGAATGGCATTCTCATACTTACGGTCTTTTGAGTTCGTATCCGTAGACGGTCACCTCGCGTTCACCCCGGGTTCCGTCCTTCTTGATTTTCCGACCAATCAGGTGTGCAACGCCGGTCATAAAAACGTCAGCCTTGACGACCTCGTACTCGTTCCCTTTGTAGTCCTTTATCCTGTCGCCGGGCTTCAGACCGCTCGCCTCAAGGAACGATTTTCCGTACTCCTCTTTGAGGAGCCTTTTCTTTTCAAGTGCATCTTGGATGATGTCGTTCACCTCGTGCAGTTTCTTTTCGTATTCGTTCGTTGTCATATCCTATTTTATTTGAAAATAATCGTTGAACTCGGGGGAGAACCAGTGCTCAATCCCCTTGATGAGTGCGTTCACGGACTCGTCCATATCTTCGGGCGTGCTGAACGGCTCCTTGGAGCGTAGCCAGAAAAGGCCGACCGGGTTCGTGTCGCAACTGTCCACGACAAGTTCCCATTTTCCGTCGGAATAGTTCCTCTCAACGCACCTCGCAAGACGTGAAATGGTGCCGATGTCCGTGCAGTGGAACCAGAACGAGAAAGGCTCCTTGAAATGCCCGCAACAGGACTCCGTGGTTACGATGCCCGGTAGTTTGTTCAGGGCGTGGAACATAGAGACGCATTCAAGGTCCATAAACTCCGGGACTCCGTTTTCGTCTATCCTTTCCACGCTTTCGTATTCAATGTAGTCCACGTCGTCCCAGACGAGTTGACCGATGGGTACGAGGCACACTTTGTGGCCTCCGACAGCCTCAATCCGGCAGTAGTCGTTTCTTCCGACGTGGCTCAGACCGGTCTTACGGACGAAGAACAGGCGGTCCGGGTATCCTTCCGGCCAGCGTACGAGTACGCCTTCCCTGATTTCCCTCTCTGGGTTCAGGTGCTCCTCAATCACTTTCCCTTCCATTTCGTCTGTTGTATTCAGAAATTACGTCCTCAAGGCTGATGGCGTGCATATCGTCAATGCCGTATCCGTCCTCGTCACAGTTTCGGAACTCAATCTCGAACCCGTTGCACATATCGGCGTGTAGCGGTCGCCCGTACATCTCGCTGGCGGCCGTTGACAGGTCCTGCAGGAGGTTGGACAGCCTCACGCCGGCGTTACAGCACTGGTTTGTCAGCGACCGTATCGACCGTATCCTTAATTGTTCTGGTGTCATTCTCATTGTATCCTCCTTATTCCAATTTCAACTTTCTCCGGCTCGTCGCCGACTTCCGGCATAATGTCCGGTATTCTAACGGGATTCTCGTCTTTCGTGAACAGGTGCTGGTACTCGTCCGGTATCAGACTGCCGTCAATGGGCTTGGACTTGTTGAACAGGAGTTTACCCTCGTATCTCCAGACCCATCCGAATACGCTCCTGAAATTGTGCAGGACCCATTCAACGCCGGCGAGGAACCCGTGGTACTTGTCTCCACTGCTGATGATGACCTCCCCGTCCCGCGTGGTGGCGAAATTGCTCGCGGCCTCAGTTTCGTCGTCTGTATACGCCGGCACGTTCTCGCTGAAGCCACGCTCAACGCCGATTGCGGTGTAGTAGACGATGCCGTCTTTCAACTCGCCGTCAGGAAGGTCCTTGCAGACCTCGTATGCTATTTCAAGGGCACGTTCCCTTGTGATATTCCTTACCTTAATCATAGTTTCAATATCCCCATTCTACGGACCAGTACTCATAGGGGTCCCACACCACGTCGATGTTGAACCCGTCGTTCCGGAGCCTCTCGATGGTTTCCGGTTTCGCGGTCCACGTGAACTCGCCCGTTGATGCCTTTCCCGGAAGCAGTACGCATTTTTCGCCGTTCTGCATCGCCTCCATAATGCGTCTCTGAGCCTCCTCGTAGTTGAGGTCCCCACGTTCAACGTAGTAGGTCCTCATCATTTCTTCCTTAGTCATCTTTCTTCTCCTTTTCCCTTTCCCTTTCACGATATAACGTGAAAACGTTGTTCTTTCCTCCTATGCACATGAACAAGAGGCAGAGCATCACGAAATGCCAGAAGTTTCCGAAAAAGAACTCACACAGATACTTGGCTATCTCCATATTGGTCCTCGTTTTTATTCACGTAAAGTTTCTCGGCGAAGCACTCCAACTTCTCGTAGCAGACGTACGGCAACTCCTCCTGAGCGACCCCGGCCTTCGCCTCGCGTACGGCGTTCAGGGCGACGGTGATGGCGTCGTTGAAGCAGTCTTTCCCGGTGACCACCTTGAGGAGGTCCTTCAGGACGTTAATCTCGTTGGATTTCTGGACGGATACCTCCAAGAGTGCCTTCCGGGACATCCTTTCATTCCACTCGGCGAAATGCTGGGCGGTGTCTTTGATGTCTTGGATGGAATAATGGGGGACAAGCATACAGTATTTGTCATCAAGGCGGTCCAACCAGTGACCTATTTCAGTTTCAAGTTCTTGTGGATTCTTCATTTATCTTCTCTGTTAAAATTTCAATGGACTCTTCGTCGGTCATCTTCTTGATGACCCGGTCAAACCTCAGTTTTTCGGAGGCGTATGCCGGGTACCCTTGGGCACTCACACCCTCAAACGCGTAATCCGTATCCTCCGGTATCGTGCACTCGGCGATTACGACCTCATTCTTCGGTATGCTTTTTAGTTTGGACAATGCCTGATACGCGTGGAAGCCGGCACCATTGTACAACGCACTTCTGAGTTCCTTGTAGGAATGGTACGAGCAACCGGAGATGATGCACTTATAGTCGTTGTTCCTGAGGTCTTTTATCCGGTCTTTCGTGTTTGTTGATCCACCGAAAACATCGTCAAACTCATTCTTCGTGTGCAACTTTCCGATGACCCACGCGGAGTCGTAGTACGGGGAATGGTACACGCCTTCAGGTTCGTCAAAATTGTGTATGAGGAACTTGTAGACTTTCAATCCTCCGTCCTTGACATTTATCTTATTCGCTTTCGTGAGGCACATAACTATCCGTATTCTTCAATGTGTTCAATAAGGCTCCATAGCACGTCCGCCTTGGCGTGACAGGTGATTGACTCGTTGAGGCAGGGGGTACAGCCCTCCCTGAACAGTTTGTAGTTCGCGTAGCCCTTTTCCCGGAGTTCATGGAACTTTCGCTCCAGTTCCTTCCGTGAAATCCAGATGCCACCGTCCCGGACGTCTATTTCCTCAGGCTCAAACTCCATCGTGGAAAACCTTTTTCAGTTCCTCGGAGTTGGAAAAGTAGCCGGCGTCCACGTAGAGCCTCAGATTCGACTCAAGGACGTACACATCCCGGCGTTCATTCTCGTCCGAGGTACCGTGGAACCGGTATTTCGTAAAGCAATGCTGGCACTCAACGACCATCATAAAGCCCCACACGGTATCGCACCAGCCGACGAGTTTCGGCTTATCGCGGTTCCCGTATCCGATACCGCTCCTGTCGCACGTGGGGCAACAGAAGTCCTTGACCATCTCGGACTGGTCCGGGTCAAGTTTCGGCAGGGCTTCAATGAGCATCTTCTGTGTTCTCATACTGCAGGTTTGAGAGTTCCGATAGGGTGAAAACCCATTTTGTCACAGGCTCAACGGTGTGCTCGTCAATTATTTTCACGATGCACCAACCGCAGAAATGGTCTTTCGCGTTCAGGTCCCCTTCGTAGATGACCGCGTTTTCAACGCACTGCTCGCGGGTGTCATAGTTGATGAAGCAGGCGGCCACTGAGTATCCGTCCTTGATATGCAGGAAATCGTTGAGTTGCTCAACAATGACCTTGGTCCAGATAAAAGTTTTCGTTGCCATTAGTCAAAACAAATTTTGAATACTTCTTGTCTCGGGAACGGGAGCCAAGCGTGGAAATCCTCGCTCCATATCTCCCACATAAAATCGTCGCAGTGTCCTTCCTCGTACCTCATCTTGCGTTTCCTGAGGTGCTTGCGATCCTCGAACGGGTGGTCAAAGATGCAGTACGCCATAAACACGGTGTATTTTTTCTTCGGCTTCATTTCTCCTCCTCCGCATTTTCGCCGAAGGTCTCGCGGAATTTGTCCTCAAGTTTGGGATAGACCTTGCACATCTGGTCAAGGTAGGCCGGCGACGGCTTCCCTCCGTTCAGCATATTCTCAAAGTCATCCTTCCACTCGTCCGGGACACGGAACTCGTAGAAGCCGTAGGTGTTGTCGTCCTCCGCGTCGTATGTCTTGACGAAATACGGAGACTGGTAGAGTTCCTCCTCGCCGTAGCCCTCGTTGCGGTTGTTACCGCCGACTCGGGTAAGAACGAGGATGTTGTGCTCCTCAGTAAGGAAACAGTCCCTGAACCTCGGATACTCGTCCGGGTGCTTTCCAAGCATAGGGAGAAACAGGAAGGTGGCGGGGTTGACGCCGTTAATCATATTGTACAGGCTCATAGCAACAAATTTTATTGACAGTTATAAAATAAACAGGCTCGTTTTTCGTGTTCGCTGAAACGGTGGCACGTCCTCGTGCAGGCGTCACAGTGCTTCAGTTCCGGGACGACAATTTTCCTTTCGTCCTTGTAGTCCCTCGGTTTACGCCAACTCTTAACGTACGTGGCCCAGTATGGTTCGTTCTTCCGGTAACGATTGCTCATTTCTCCTTCCAGATTTGCACTGAAATGTTCTTCGCCTTCTCGTTGAAGCAGAGTCCGTATCCGGTTTTGAACGTGATGATACCGACGCGGTCCTCCGGCTTGGTGTTCACAAGGGCGATGGACGTGATGGTGGCCGCCATTTCCGGCGTAACGTCGTCGTTGTGCGTGATGTAAATCCTCTTACTCATTTTTCAAGTGCTTTTTTAATCTCGTCCTCGCTGACCTCCCGGGTAATGTAGAGTTGCTGGGATGCGTATCCCTGTGCCGGCTTACCACCGTACGAGTAGAACACGTTCCCGTAGTACAGGAACTTGGACGTAGCCGGTATCACCGCCTCGTATATGCGACGGCGACCTCTGTACGGGTAAGGACAACATTCACTCTTGACGCAGTCTTCAATGGTTTTGAATGAGTGGAAGGCACGCCCGTAGATTTCCCCGTTTAAGAGTTCCGGCGATGCCGAAGACGTGGCGTTGTATGTCCTGTATGGCTCCCATCCCTGCTCGGTGTACAGAGGTGACCTGAGGTTCGTGAACCCGCGTAAATTCGGCTCAACGAGGAGCACCTTGTAACAGGTTACGTCTCCTTTTTGTTTTATCTTCTGCGGAAATGAAAGGCACATATAATCAGTGGGTTTTATGGTTCGTAACAAATGTACGCAAAAAAACTGTATGTACCAAAAAAAAAACGTCCGCAGTGCGGACGCTTTCTTATCGCAGGTCAAACAGGTCTCGTCTGGCATCGTTCACCGGAAAACCGTTCACTGGCTCCCACGGTTCCCCGTGCGTTCCCCCGAAATTGGTCATAGGACCGGCTGAGATAACCTCATCGCACTCCTCGCAGAGTTCACCGTGTTTTCTCCACGGTATCCTGATTTCCTTTCCGCACCGGACGCACCTCGTCCTGTTTCTTTCCCAGAAATCACGGTACTCGTCGTCGTCCGTGTGGAATATCTGCTTGGCACGGCTGTAGTGCGGATGCACGCCGAAGACGCTCTCGTGCCAGACGAGGTAGTCGAACTCCTCGTTCGTCAAACCGAGCCCGTCGTACCGGCTGAAAAAGTCGGATGCGACCGTCCATATCGTCGGCGTGATAATGGCACCGCCACCGCTGAACTGCCGGTTCGCCGTGAGGTCAACCCTGTCCGTCATAGCCTATTTTTTCTCCTCGGGTTTCTTCTTGAACGCGTTCCTGACCTTCTTGAAAAATCCCGGTTTCGGCTTCTCTTCCTCCTGAACGAACGGGGTCATCGGAATGGACTGGTCGTTCGCGGAGATGATGAAGGAGTCGTTTTCTTTCTCCTTAATCTTGTAGGACTTGAGGAGGGTGAGGAGTTCCTCCGCGTTCTGGGGGATTTCCACCTCAACGGTGGGCACCTTCCCGTTCTTCTTCGCCTTGTACTCCTCAACCAGTTTGTCAAGGGTCAGGTCACAGTACTCGTCCACCCAGTCGCCGAGGAAATAAAATCTGTCGGCAACGCTCCGGGCGTTCTTGAACACGCCGAACAGGATGGGGTCCTTGTCACGGCGTTCCTTCTGGACCTTCCGCTCCTCCTTGCCGGTGTAGTCAGTGAACACCACGTAGAACTCGTCGAACAGGTCCTTGGTCTTGTTGACGACCTCAACGAGTTCGTCCGGGACCTCACGCATATAGCGTGACAGTTCCACGATTTTGACGGTCTTCTCGGCGACGTGGTCAATGTATTCCTCAACGACGTCCCTGTAGATGAAGACGTTGACGCCGAGTTCAAGGAGTTTTTCCTCTTTGATAAGGGTCTCTACGAGGAAGACAAGGCGTTTCATAGCCTCAACCTGCCCGAGTTTGTTGTACTTTTCACCGAGGGCGATGAAGGTTTCATAGGACGCCTTCAAAGCCTCCGTGGTGACGGTCTGCTTCGCCCCTTTCAGGTAATCAAAGTACTGGCTGGGGGTGATGGTCTGTTTTTGTTCTTCTGCCATAGCGGTTGATATATTGGTTTTCAAATGGTCCCGTTCGGGTACAAAGATAACGCTTTTTCTGGAAAATAGACCCTTTCGGGCCGAAAATAACTAAATTGTCCCTCCTCCCGTTTTCAACATAATATCCCAATAGTTTTCGGGGAAGATTGATGGCTCGTCAATGTGTTTCCTGTCTATTGTAATCTCAAATTTCATAATCAATTAGGGCTGAGAGTATTTGTCATAGGGGTTGATGGACTCCCCGTCAATCGTGATGGAAACCGTTTCACCTTCTGCGGTCAGTAACATCTGGGCAAACAGGCGAAGGTAGTCGGCCATCTTTTCCTCCCCGAACACGGGGGCATTGATTGTGATTTCAATTTTCATATTGTATCTCTTCTGTTCTGTTTCGCAAAACAATGTATCTTTTTAAGTGTATGATTGCTTCCTCAAGAAGTGCAAGATCGCTCGTTTCAAGACACACAGGTGGCAATTCTGCCCTTTGAACTATAAGTTCTAACTCATTTATTATTTCTCTCGTTTCCATGATTACAACTTGGCAAATTTGCTATCGTCAATAATCTCGTCAATCGTGAGAGCCTCGGACACGTAGCACGGTGCCACGTGACCGCTCCAGTCTGGCTGTTCGCCCTCGTAGATGAACTGGCAGTCCTTCGGTATCGTGCACTTGCAGACGACGACCTTCACGCTTTTCACGTCGTACGCATAACCACCGCACATCTCAAGGTCGTGCTTCGTGCTGACGGCGTCCTTGACATACTGGAACGTATGGAACGACTCCCCGAGGAAAACCGTGCCGGCGTATGTAATCTGGGACCTCGGACTGGTGGCGTACGTCCGTTCCGTCTTCCCGACTTTCCAGTCCATCCTGTGGTACGGGGAGACAAGCGTACCGTCCTCGTTCTGGAACATCACCTTGAAGCATATCAGGTCCCGGACCGGATAGATTATTCCTTTGCTAATTGTACACATGGTCGTAAAATTTACGGCTGTAAAATTTCAATTACACGCTCTGCAACCCTTCGGACGAGCGGTACCACCACCGTGTTGCCGGACTGCTTGTAGCGGGCGTTATAGGGCATTTTCTCGGGGAATTCAAACCAGTCCGGGAAGCCCTGAAAGTTGAGGCACTCCCTCGGGGACAGTTTGCGTATCCGACCGTTGTCAATGATGATTGGGACGTTGTGCCCGCCGGTACCCATATTCGCGGTCAGCGTCGGGCAGACACCGCTTTTATTTTCACGCATATAGTGACGCCGGTACTGGTACACCCGGTCCGGGTCCGTCACTGTGCTGATTAGCGTGTCGTAGTGCTTGAAATTCTTCTCGGAGTAGAACAGTTTCCTATCCTCACTCCCGTAGGCGATAAGGTCCTGAAACCTCCTCGTCAGCGGTATCGGCTCGGGGAAACTGAACGACGGGACGAGGCTCCACAGGTCCTTCCGGAAACCGACGATGAATACCCTTTCCCGGTGCTGTGGGACGTTCGCGTACTCAAGGGCGTCCAGCACATCGTAACGTACGAGGAACCCCGCCTGCTCCAGCGACGTCACGATGGTCGTCATCGTACGTCCGCCGTCGTGGGTGACGATGTTCTTCACGTTCTCAAGGATGAAGGACCTCGGGCGTTTCGCCCTGATTACGTCCAGCACGTCAAAAAACAGGGTTCCACGCTCGTCCTTGAACCCCTTCTGTTCGCCGGCGACCGAGAACGACTGGCACGGGAAGCCGGCACACAGGATGTCGGCGTTGTCCGGGACCATATCCTTTGTCTCCTGCAGGGTGATGTCGCCAGCCGGCACGTCAGAGAACGCGTGCTCGTAGGTACGCCGGGCGTTCTCGTCTATGTCGGACGAGAACAGGCACACACCGCCGAGGCTCTCCAACGCGATGCGGAACCCTCCGATGCCGGAGAAAAGGTCTATGAAGGTAAACAGCATTACACGCGGTTGTTGTTGTTCCAGATTTCAACCGACTTTTTGGATTTCTCCTCCCGCCCGACTATTTTCTCAAACTCGGCAACGGCTTCCACGTAGCCCTTCGGCTCTTCCTTGGTCTCATATCCGTGGGAGTAATAGTCGTCCATCATAGTCTCAAAAAACTCCTTGGACACCGTAAGGAACCTGAGTTCGTTGAGCCCGTTGAACATCGGAGCCAAACCGTGCTCGGTCTTGTCGCTGTTGTACTCAAGCAGGCGTTCCGCGTACACGTTCACGATGTTGTCGATATGCTCCTTGGAGGAAATGGTCTCTTTGTTGAACACGTAGGTCCTTCCATTGTCCGTATAGTACACGTTGAATCCGACCTCGCTCCATCCGAAAAAACCACGGCGAAGGAGATGATACGTGTAGGTTGTGCTTTTGTCAAGGTGCGTGATAACATCCTTGATGATTTTGTATCTATTCTTCTTCATATTGGTTCTTAATAAGTTTTACAGTGCTTCTCTTGAGCATTTTGTGGTATACTTTTTCCGTCGGGTCGAACTCGCCGTATTTTGACTGGTCTTCTTTTTTGAACCTGTAGTTGACAACGATTTGATCAACCCGAAGTTTGGTGGATGCGTACCCGTCCACGTCTGGACTTATTTGCCATCCCGTTTCCGTGAATCCTTTGTACACTATCGCTTCCTTCGGTATCGTGCACTTGCAGACGGCTATGCCGATTCCCTCATAGCATAACGCCCTCGTAGCCATAAAGGCCGCGAGTTTGGTCGCTTGGTACCCGTGCTTGAACGAGTGGAAAAAACCGCCGAATGCGTTCTGGACCAAAACATCGCCGTGGGAGTGGGCGGTTCTGACGTCCTCTTTGTCTGAGTTTTCGTAGGTTTTTCCAAACTCCCACTCATATTCCTGTTTGAAAGGTGAGAAAAAGCCCTTCGTCTTCAGTGTTTTTTTTCTGATGAGAAGCACCTTGTAGCAGGTCAAGTCTTCGTCGTTTTTTAACTGTGTTATATGGAACAGGCACATAGCGTTGACAAATTTAGTGTTTTTTGAGGAAAACGTCAATAGTGGCACTGAGCGTGATACGCTCGCCAGCCGGCACCTCCCGCCACTCCTTGATGTAGTTGCTCATAACCGGCTTTCCGGTCGGGGACACGGACACCGTGATGTGGGGGATTGTGTTGTTTGACGGAAAACCAGTTACGGTGACGGCGATGGCGTTCTCGGATATCCCGATTCCGGTCACCGTCAGTACGACCTGCTTTCCGAACCTTTCACGGCAGTACTTGTACCACCGTTCCGCGTTCTCGCTACCGTCGTTGTAGATGATGGTCAGGTGGTCGCAGTACGTACGCCACCCGTCCGGGATGCCGACCCGGTCCTCAACGAACCGGTACAGTTTTTCGCCCTCGGTATTCCTGTCAAGGAACGCACCGCAGTACACCCACGGCTTTTCAACTCTGTCGTTTTCTATCATATCGTTTTCTATCATACTTTTCTATCACACCAGTTTCTTTTCGCCGTTAGAAATCCTGACGGCGAGCCCGATGGCCTTACCGAGGAGGCATGGAACCGCGTTCCCAATCTGGACCAGTTGCTTGGACTTGTTCCCCTCAAAAATAAAATCGTCAGGGAACGACTGCAGGCGTGCGAGTTCCCTCGGCGTGAGGACCCTCGGGAGCCTCGGGTGCAGGTTCGTGCCTCCGTGGTTCTCCTTGACGGTGCAGGACGGCTCGTCCCAAGGGCATTTCTTCCAACTGTCGCTGTAGTTCTCGTACAGGGACTTGCCCTCCGGCGTGTTCTCGATGCGTTCCTGCATATCCTTGGAGTGCTTCGTGATGATGTGGTTGATGGACGGGTCGTTCGGATGGTTCATCAGGTCAAGGATTGCCTCACGCGTGGTCACGTATTCCTCAGGCTTTAGGAGCGGTTTCGGGTAATAGTTCACGGAACCGATGTGGTTACCGATGAAGATGACACGCTCACGCTTCTGGGGGACGTAGTAGTCGGCCGCACAGAGGGTGGCGACGTCCATATCGTAGCCAATCTCCTTGAAGTCCTCAAGGATTTTCTTCTCAACGGCACCGCCGAGCATACTGCGGAGCCCCTTCACGTTCTCGCAGATGACGAACTTTGGACGAAGGACGCTGACAATCTCCACGAGTTCCCTGTACAGCGAGTTCCTCGGGTCGTCCACCACGCGGTTCCCTGCCATAGAAAAACCTTGGCAGGGAAAACCGCCGGCGACGACGTCCAGTTCGCGACCGTTGAGTTCGCGGTTGACCGTTTCGTAGAAGCGACGCTTCGTTTCCGGGTCCTTGATGTCTCCGTACACGAACGGGTGCTTGAAGTTCCGGGCGTAGGTCTGCCCGGCCTCCTTGAAGAAGTCCAGCCCGCAGATTCCCTGCAGACCGGCCATCTCAAGACCCTTTGAAAGACCGCCGGCACCGCAGAACAGGTCAACGAAGGTCATTTCCGACTTGTTGGTCCTGAACATCACGTTGGGGATGTCCACCCAGTTTACGTTGTCTTTTTTCATCAGTCCCAATAGTGCTTGATGTCTTCGTAGGTCTTGAAACCGTTCTCCTTACGGATTTCGGCGAACGCCTTCTCAACGGTAAGGTGAGGTCTGCGTTTGTTCCAGTCCTTTCCGAGGTCCCAGCCGACGTAGTGTGGCGTACCGTCCTTCTCGTGGGAACTCCGGTAGGCGTTCATCGTCACGCCGTCCACGTACATAGAGTACTCGCCCTCGTTGAGGGTGATGGTGAGCGTCGTGTCGAAACTGTCGTCAAAGTACTTGAGGTACCTGTTGGCGAAGGTGGTGTCAATGGCACAGGAGGAATTTCCGAAAATGGACTTGACCTCCTCCTTCGTGAGTTCGTGATATTTGCAGTTGGCACCGCGACCGGTCGTCTTGTAGCCGAGGTAGAGATACGGTACCCAGTAATTGAGTTCCCGGACCTTCTTCCTGATGGCAAGGACCTCGTCCGCCCCGATGTACTCGGGAATGAGGTGGAAGCAGGTGTACACGGCACGGTGGTTCCTCATATAGGAGCCGTCCTCCTTGACGCCGTTGAGTTTCTTCATAAACTTGACGGCACCGGGAACCTGCTCGTGGCTGGCAATGGAGATGCCCACACCGTCAATCTTGTTCTCGAACAGGCTCAGGAGTTTCTCGTCGTTGAGGATTTTCTCGCAGTCCTCGTACTTGATGGTGATGTTGACGAGGTGCTTGCCCCGGTTCATCGCATCAATGAGTTCCTCAAGGTGCGGATACAGGAGTGCGTTGCCACCGCCGATGGCGAACTCAACGCGGTGAGTCAGACCGTTGACGAAGGACACCAGTTCCCTGATGTCCGCGTGCTTGCCGTTAAAGGTACTGCCCATAAAGCAGAACTTGCAACCGTGGTCGCACTTGTTCGTGACGGACAGGTCAATGAGTTCCGGGTACTCCGGGATGATTTCCTCGTTCTCCACGATGGAGAAGCGGAGGCGTCCGCCCTCGCAGTGCCGGAACGGGAGCCGGTCCTCACCTCGTCTTTCGGTGTCCTCGTTGTAGTACGCCCGGGCTACGCTGTCGCAGTCTCCGAGGGCGACGTAGTAGTTCCCGTTCTTGTACACGCAACTCTTGTCCTTCGGGATGTCGAAATTGAAGGTGGCGTCCTCGGCGATGGGGTACTCCTGACGGGCGTGGGTGATGTCGTAGACAAAGTCCAACTCGTCGGAACCGCCGACGATTGCGAGGTCGTCGCTGTCGATGACGTGGCACAGGTACTCGTAGGCGAACGAGATGTTGCTGTCGTCCAGTTTCCCACGGGTGTACATACCGAAGGACTGAGCCCACCCCTCGTCGTCGCGTTCCTCGTTTGCTTTCTTCACGAGCGGGAAGAACTCCTTCATCTCGGGGTACTTGCTGGCGAGAAGGTTGACGAGTTCCTCGTTGTACCAGATGGCCGCAAGGATGTACTTGAGTTTCGCCTTCTTGGTGGCCGCGATGGTCTCGGTGCACCGGTCGTAGTAGTTGAACTCAAACACGTTGAGGTCCTGCAGGAGGTTGTTGCGGTCCTGATAGACGACGGAGTGCGTGGACGAACTGTTGGTAGCCAGTCCACGGCGGAAATTCTTGATTTGGATTACTTGGAACATATTCAGTGTGTTTTTGGTTAGACATTGAGGGTCGGTTCGCCCTTGAAATTGACGACCTCCAGAGCCATCTCAAGGGCTCGCTCCGCCAAGAGCAGACCGCTACGGACGTCCAGCAGGGAAATCTTCGCCAGTTTCGGCTGGTTGTCGAAATGCTCCTCCTGTCGTTCCTGCGGAGCCCAGATGACGTCCTTATAGGTTGCTTCCATATCGCGGATGATGTTGAGATGCTCCTGCATCTCCTCTCTGGTGGGCATTGCTTTAGCGGCCATAGTTGTGATGATTTAGGGGTTTAACTTGAACTACCACAAATGTATGCAGTATTTTCGACACGGCCAAAAAAAAGGAGGGCGTTTGCCCTCCGTTCTTTTCATTCACGATGCGACTACAGGAGCCCGTGGTCCTTGAACGCCTTCACGACAGACTCGTGCACAATCTTCCGGGACTCGTCAAGTTCGTTCGGACGGTACCTTCCGACAGCCATTGTGATGTCGTACATGCTGAACGGGTCCTCAACGGTGCCGGCCGCAGAGCACGTAACCCTGCCGTACAGTTCGCCGAACACGGTCGTAATCTCCATAATGTAGGTCTTGCAGGCACCCTGCTCAGGGTTGAGGTAGTTCTTGTAGTTCCCGTGACCAAGGGCGACGTCAGTGACACCCGGGACGCCCCTGACGATGTCACACAGTCCGCCGACGGCGGCCCAGTTGTCGTCCCTGTACACCTTGCCCGTATACTCCTGCGTTGCCCGGTAGATGGAATTGGCTATCTTGTTGAGCCCTTTGGTATCTTCGTTTACCTGCTTTTTCATATCGTATCGTTTGTAGATATAAATACCGCAGGAACTGGAGATTATTTCAGCGAGAACTCAAAATAGGCGTCAAAATCCTCGTCACCGTAGGACGGCTGTTCATACCTGACCTTCCAACCGGCATCACGGTAGTGGTCCTCAACGTCAAGATATTTCTTGTTGAACACGCCGGCTCTCGTGATGTGCATACTGTCAAGGTCCATACGTTCAAAGATTTCATCAACCTTCACGTGGGCTTTCTCCCCGTCAAAGTTGGCGTCGATTGCCTCGTTGATGGCTCTGAAAACCTCATTCGGTATCTTCCGGTGGGCGATAGCCTCCTCCGGCGTAATCGGTTGCACTCGTTCCATGGCGTCAGAGAATTTCAGCGTTGACCCACTCTTCGGAGAAGACGATGTTGTCCGGGTAACCGCCCTTGTTCTCGGCGGCCTTCTTGAAGCAACCCATCAGTTCCCTGCCGGACCAACCGCATAGGGTCACCTCGTCGGGCTGGTTCCTGTACGCGACCTTGAACACCTTGTTGGGGTATTTCTTGCAACAGTCGTACAGTTCTCCGATGTAGTACGTGATGGTATCCAGCGGAATGGAGTGCGGATGTCCCTTCGGACCGGCGTAGAGCCATGGTCTGAGTTCCGTCGTGGGGAGGGCGTAGGCGTCGCCGGTGAGCCCTCGTCCGACGCCGAATTTCGCACCGAAATGGCGGACCGCAACGGCGGCCGAGCCGGCACCGTGCCGACCTTCCGGGTTGGAGCCGAAGACGAAAATCGTGTCGGGTTCCGGGGTGATGTTTCCTGTGTAATGCTTCATCTTACTTGAAATAAGGGCTTGTGTTTGGATATGGGTTGTTCTCGTCGTCGCAAAGGATGGCGAGTTCGCGTTCAATGAGGTTCCGGTAGTCAATGTGGTGGCGACCGTAGAAGACGAGTTCGTTGCAGAACCTCGTCATAGGGTCCTTCTCGTTCACGACGTAGTTCATATACTCCGCCTGCTCCTCAACGGACAGGGAGTCCATCTTCCGGAGGTACGGCTTTACCTTGCTGTACGAGACTGCAAGGAAACCTCCTTGGCTGAATGAACATTCAAACGTGGCGGCGACCTCGCCGACATCGGTCAATGACAGCCTTGCTGTGCACTCTGTACGCGAGGGGGAGTCCCAATATTTGACTTCGCATATAACCCCGTACGGGTACCTTGCGGAAAGGTCACGCTTGATGACCTCTTCTATCTGTTCCTGCGTCATAGCCTAATTCGGGCATCCCCCGTCGTTTCTGATACCAGTGATCCAAGCGACGACGCTGTCTGACGCCTTTGTCTCCTCAAGGTCGTAGTTTTTCATTACGCATAAATCACCGGACCAACTGAACAGCGTCAGGTCCTGCCCGTCTTGCTTCCATTTTTTCGCGAGCCTTTTGAGGGCGTCAATCAGTTTCTCCTCCTCGGGAGTACACTGCACTCCGGTTGGTGTTTCGTACTTTGCCATAGTTACTCCTTTTTGTCCATTTGCCGGTACATCTCCTCAACGACGCGAATGCCCCGGCCGACAAGCATCGCAATCATATCGTCGTTGTTTGAGTTCTCGTCGTCAATCAGCCCTGAAATAACTTTCGCAACGAGTTTCTTCTTGAACTTGAGTTCCTCCTCCTCGTGCTTGGACGCCTTGATGACCTTGATGATTTCACGGTCCTCGTCGCTCCTCGGGTTGAAACCGAGCATCCTTGACTCCGCGTCGTAATTTTCCTTGTAGCGACGCTCTACCTCTGCGAGAATTTTTTCAATAGCAGTCATATCAGTCTTCCTTTTTAGGCAACAGTTTGGTCTGCAGGTCGGAGAGCGGGACGTTGTAACGCTTGGAGTAGTCCTCAAGGCGTTCCTTCAGGATGCTGGCTTTGTACTGGATAAGTGCCATATCAGCGTCCTGCCGGCTCCCGTAGACGGTGTGCTCCTCCCTCGTGTGCCTCTGGCGACCGAGGGTGTAGGTCCACTCGAACCCGTCCCAGCCTATCTTCCGCACCTTGTCGTGGGTTATGAAATCCGCCATTTCCATATAATACAGTTCCTGTCCGATGGCGTATTTCGGCTCTCCAACGGGAACGTCCTTGGAATAACGGCACTCCACGCTGTCTGGATAGAACGCCTCACACCCCCTGCAACGTTCGCAGGGGTGCCCGTTGGACGCTTTCACCCAACTATAACAGGGGCATTGTTCTCCGAAAAAAATCTGCATATCTAATCTTTTTTCTTTAAGTCAACAACCTTCAGGATGTCTTCCATCATGTTGTTCAGACGCTCAAGATGCTGGGTATGCTCGTTGGGCTCGTAGCACGGGAGTGCGTCCTTGGAGTACACGTCATAAGTGGTTTTGGCGTTCCGCTTGAACCAGTCGTCCATTTCCTTCTGGTGCCCGGAACCGCACACGTGAACGGGTTCTCCGGGGAGCCCGTTCACATAGGCATAAATTTTCCCGTTCCGGTCCACCAACGGCTCTTTCGTGGGTGTGCAAAACGAACAGTTGTGCTTGCACCCGGTAAGGCAGTTCCCTTCCATAGCGTTAGTCCCGGTTCCAAGTTTTAGACGTGTTGTGGATGATTCCCCGCTCATAGAGAGCGTCCTCAACGGACCAAGGGTCGGCACCGGTGGCGGCCGATACGAGCATCGTGAACAGGATGTCCTGCTGGGCATCGTCCATATTCTGAATATCTTTCTGTAACTGCGAGTCCATAGTTCTACTTTTTGATTTTGACAGTGATTTCAACCTCCACGGGTCCTCCTTCAAAGGTGACCTCCGGGAATTTTTCGGTCGGGATGGTGGTGATGATGTCGGCGAAATTGGTACCCTTCACACCCCAGCAGTAGTGGTCGTCCTCGTAGGGGGACTCCAAGTCGGGGCCGTAGGGCTCCTCGGAATAGAGGACGAGGTCTCCGCCGGCGGGTTCCCCGTCACGGGCGAGCCACCCGGGGAACGTATAGGTCTCCTCCTCCACCTTCACACGGTTGTTATTGCCGGTACCCCAGAACCCGTAACGGTTCTGAAGCACTTTCTCGTCCCGGATAATCGCCTCCGCGTGGATGTACATAAGGGAGTCGTAGGTGCCGTCCTTCTTGACGTAGAAAATCAGGTCGGACACTTTCTGTGGCTTGTTGTCCCCGGTGTTCTCATAGTACGTGTCGTCCACGATGATGCACTTGTAGTGCTCGATGAAATCGAGTGGCGTGTAGTTCTTGAATGATTTGGACCGGAGGCGGTACAGGAGACCCCGGTAAACGGACGGGAGTTCCGAAAGCGGAGCCCTTTTGAGTTTCGTCTTTTCCATAGTGCGGTCTTCTTAAGCGGTTTCTTCAACTTTGTGCTCGGTCCAATCCCTGAGGATGGTCAGGTCGTCCGTAGGGCGGTTCACGATGTTCTCGTCGTAACGCCACTCCTCGTACAGCGTACCGTACGGGTAGATGTAGTACTCGGGCTCCGTCTCGTTCTTGTACTTGAACTTGACGCAGTATACGAGGTGCTTGTAGTAGGGGTCGTAGTCCTCCCACTTGAAATACTCCTTGACCCACTTGGCGACGGAACGGCGGAGTTCCTTGATTTCCTTCAGGGTCATCTCGGTCTCCTCTATCTGCTTCGGCCACGGGTGCCAGATGGTCACTTTGAATTTTTTCTCTTCCATAATCTTGTGTGTTTTAGCGGTTCACCACAAATGTACACAGAAAATTTGTAAAGGCCAAATAAAAAAAGGGGGTACCTCTCGGCAACCCCTTTCGCCATGACAATGTTCATGCTAAACACAAAGACTGTGCAAATATACGAAGAGTTTTCTGATTATCAAAACAAAACTGTATTTATAGAAAAATCAGCATTTTCTATGGCTAAAAAGACAGTGAGGCTCACGGAGTCTCAAATCAGAAATATCGTATCAGAATCCATCCGCCGTATCGTCGAGGAAGGGTGGGAACAGGACTACCAGAACATGCTTGACGCGAACGCTTACGACAAGTACCTCGGGCAGAATATGTTCAAGCGTGGACTTGACGTCGTCACCGGAAAACGCCCTACGAAACCGGCCGGCTACAAGAAAAACGAACCGATGGATGACCGGGCGAGCCGTTATGTTCAGGCGTTCAACAACGAGAAAGGAACGGGAAGGCGTACCGACTACCAAGACGGCTCTTCTTCCCACGTCGGGATGAAATACACGGACCAGTACGAACCTATGCTGAGCCACTTTGAGTACGACGGAAGCACCGGTTACGGCGAACGGAACTATTTCGGTCCAAACGGACTTGAACGTACGGAAGGCCCGAAATATCCGGAGAGCGAGTTCTCGGTGAGGGGGCGTTACAAGAACAGCGAGAACCCGGACATTGACAGGAACCTGAACAAGTTCGACAGCCTGAGCCGGGAGATTGCGGACGTCACGAGGAACGCGAGGAGGCCCAAGAAATAAACGAAGAAGCCACGGAGTCCGTGGCTTTTTTCATAGTACGACGTCGGCTGTCGTTACACCTTCTTCCGTTACTAATCGTTCCTTTTCAATCTGTTCAACCCTTCGGTCGTTCGCCTTGGACGCGAACTGCAGTCGCAGGTTCCTGAGCGTCGTGCAGTCCATCGTATTGAAATAACCCTCCATCTGTTCCAGCAGTTTCTTGAACAGTTTCGCCTTTTTCTCGTCCTCGGGTTCCGGAGACGAGGCGATGAGTTCCCAATCGTCCTGCGTCCGTATCGTCTCATACACCTTGACGGGCATATCCTTGTACTTTGCAACACGGTCCACGGACACCTTCCAGTACTCTTCATTTACCTCGAATCCGAGGTAATTGCGACCGTTAAGCATAGCCATCTTCGCGGTGGTTCCGCTACCCATAAACGGGTCAAGGACGAGGTCTCCCTTGACGCTCCAAGACAGGATGTGGTCCTCGGCCAGTTTTTCGGGGAACACCGCCGGGTGCCCGGTCTTGTCGTTGAACCCGACGTTGTATTTCCAGATGTTGTTACGCAGGCTGAACTCCG
>JAEEGL015322549.1_pt1 | contig 66020 bp, 56 predicted proteins | sample 9134231 | NCBI WGS metagenome assembly JAEEGL01 (sample SAMN16246548, study PRJNA631951) | gut metagenome | biome: gut microbiome; feature: rumen; material: fiber-attached | host: Bos | place: Iran: Karaj | collected 2018-10
GACACGATACACATGGAAGCAATGCTGCTCAGGCCCGCCTATAAGGACTATCTCTGGGGAGGAACCAGACTTAAGTCCGATTACGGCAAGAAGACGGATCTCACGCCTCTGGCAGAGTCGTGGGAGTGTTCGGTTCATCCGGACGGTCCGTCCGTCGTGGCATCGGGGCAGTTCAAGGGGCAGACTCTCATTGAGGTCTTAGACGCACACCCCGAGTTCATCGGCTCGAAAGCAAAGGACACGGGCTTCCCGCTCCTCGTTAAGTTCATCGACGCGGCACAGAACCTCTCGGTTCAGGTTCACCCGGGCGACGAATATGCGGGCGAGAACGAGCAGCAGAGGGGCAAGACAGAGATGTGGTATGTCCTGGATGCCAAGCCGGGCGCCGAGCTCATCTGCGGCTTCAAGCACGATATAACTCCGGAGCAGCTCAGGAAGGATGCCGCAGCAGGCACTCTTACCAAGCACCTGCTCCACGTACAGGTCCAGAAGGGCGACGTCTTCCTCATCCCGGCAGGCACGGTCCACGCGATAGGAGCGGGGATACTACTCGTCGAGATCCAGGAGAACTCGAACGTCACTTACAGGATCTACGACTACAACAGGACGGACAAGGACGGCAACAAGCGTGAGCTCCACATAGACAAAGCAATTGAGATCATGGACATGAAGGCCAGGAAGGACGTAAGGCAGAAGCCGAGGTTCGTCAGATTCCAGCAGGGAGCATCAAGAGAGATCCTCAGCAGGTGCAGGTATTTCGATACCGAGCGCATCATGGTAAGCATGGGCGTGGATTTCTCTGTCCTGGATACTTCCTTTCAGGTGCTTTTGTGTACTGAAGGCAACGGCAGGATCTCCTGCGGAGACATGGAGCTTCCGCTTAAGTTCAAACGCGGTGACTGCATATTCATCCCCGCCGGGATAGGGCGCTGCAATGTGCTTGGACAGGCTGAATTAATCAAGGTTAGATGTTAAAATAACTCGAGACATATAAAAGGAGACAAAACGCATGAAAAAGGCACTTATCACAGGTATCACGGGACAGGACGGATCCTATCTTGCAGAACTCTTGCTTGACAAGGGCTACGAAGTACACGGTATCGTCAGAAGATCATCCGTGTCCACCACATCACGCATTGACCATATAATCGACAAACTCCACATCCATGAGGGCGACCTGTCAGACTCCACTTCGATCGTTCGCGCGGTCAAGGAAGTCGAGCCCGACGAGATATACAACCTCGCTGCGCAGAGCCATGTACAGGTAAGCTTTGATGCTGCCGAATACACAGGCGATGTTGACGCTCTCGGAGTTCTCCGTGTCCTCGAGGCAGTCCATATGCTCGGACTCGAGAAGAAGACAAAGATCTACCAGGCATCGACCTCTGAGCTCTACGGCAAGGTCGAGGAAGTGCCCCAGAACGAGAATACACCTTTCCATCCTTTCAGCCCTTATGCTGTCGCTAAGCAGTACGGCTTCTGGATGATGAAGGAATACAGGGATGCATACGGCATGTTCTGCTGCAACGGCATCCTCTTCAACCACGAGTCAGAAAGACGTGGCGATAACTTCGTAACCAGGAAGATCACTCTTGCTGCAGGAAGGATCGCATGCGGACTTCAGGACCACCTGGAACTCGGCAACCTCGACTCGCTCCGCGACTGGGGTTATGCAAAGGATTACGTTGAGTGCATGTGGCTGATCCTTCAGCAGGACGAACCGGACGATTACGTAATCGCTACCGGCGTTCAGCACACGGTAAGAGAGTTCACCACGCTCGCATTTGCCAACGACGGCATAGAACTCGAGTGGAAGGGCGAAGGTCTCGATGAGAAGGGCTACGACAAGGCTACCGGCAAGATGGTCGTCTGCGTTAACCCTCAGTGGTACAGACCTACCGACGTCGTTAACCTCTGGGGCGACCCGACAAAGGCTAAGACAAAGCTCGGCTGGAATCCCCAGAAGACATCTTACGAGGAACTCTGCCGCATAATGGCTCAGCACGACCTCGAACTCGCAAAGAAGGAAGCAGCTGCTAAGGCTTAAGATATGGCAGAAGAAGGCAAGAGAGTTCTCATATTCGGCTGTGGCGGATTCGTCGGAAAGTATCTGACGGATGAGTTTACTGCAGGCGGCTACATGGTCACCGGTTCTGACATCAGGGTACCTGAATGGGCAGGAGATGATTTTGCCAAGGCAGATCTTCTTAGTTTCGATGAAGTGAAGGCGCTCATCGCAGGCCTGCTCCCGGACATCATCATCAACCTTGCAGCCATCTCAAGCGTAGGCCAGTCATGGAAGAATCCCCAGCTTACGATATCCGTTAATGTCGTGGGTTCACTGAACATCCTCCAGGCCGTAAAGGAATGCTACGAAGGCAAGGCAATGCCCAAGGTAATGTTCATCGGTTCGAGTGAGGAATATGCAGGATCCGACATGCCGGTATCAGAGACATCAAAACTCGATTCGAACAGCCCGTACGGAATCTCCAAGATGACACAGGAGCGTTTTGCTTCTCTCTACGGCCGTGAGTTCGGCATCGATGTATATCTCGTAAGAGCGTTCAACCACACAGGCATAGGCCAGGCTGATACATTTGTCCTGCCTTCCTGGTGCAAGCAGGCAGCCGAGATTGACAAGTCAGGCAGACCCGGCGTCATCAACGTAGGCAACATAACGGTCAAGCGCGACTTCAGCGATGTAAGAGACATAGTAAGAGCATACAGGCTCATCATCGAGAAAGGCGTGCCCGGCAAGGCATATAATGTCGGCTCAGGCATAGCGCATTCTCTCGAGGACATGCTCGGCACCATAACCGCACTCTCGTCTCAGGAGATCACGGTCAATGTGGATCAGGACAGGATCCGTCCGACGGACACGCCTGTCATCTGCTGCGACAACACGCTCATAAAGCAGGAACTCGGCTGGGAGCCTGAACACGATATCTACGATACTCTTAAGGAAATGTTCGAGTACTACCGCAAATGAGAGTCCTTCAGATAGCAAAATACATGTATCCCTTCATGGGCGGCACCGAGCAGGTAACAAGAGACCTGGTCGGTGCGTTTAACGCTGTCGGGGTCGAAAACAAGGTAATCTGCTTCAACGAGGACAGCGCTGACGGCGACGTCGTTACGCACAGGAAAGAGACAGTAACCGATAAGGTCGACGGCGTGGAAGTGCTGCGCGTAGCATCTAAGGCCAAGGTAATGAGCCAGGCCATCGCACCCGAGTACAAGAAGAATCTGACCAAGGTGCTGGATGAGTTTAAGCCCGACGTCATCATCTTCCACTATCCTAATCCCTATGTGGCATCGAAACTCCTGTCATACATCAAGAAGAACGGCAAGAACTTCAAACTCTATATCTACTGGCACTTAGACATCACCAAGCAGAAGTTCGTCAGAGCTTTCTTCAGGGGACAGGACAGAGCGCTCATCAACGCTTCAGACAAGATCCTCGGCGCGACTCCGATCCACCTTGAGATGTCCAGATATTCCGCTGAATTCGGCGATAAGAAATACATCCTTCCCTACATGATCGCAGACGACACTCTCGTCTTGAACGAGGAAGAGAAGCAGGCTGCAGCAAAGATCAGGGAAGAGAATCCCGGCAAGATAATCGGTTTCTTCATCGGAAGACATGTCGCTTACAAAGGGCTCGACTATCTTATAGAAGCAGTAAAGAAGACCCAATCTGCCAAGCTCCTCATCATCATTGCAGGAGACGGAGAAGATAACGCCAAGCTTAAGGCGCAGGCGGAAGGCGTTGATAAGATAAGGTTCATCGGAAGAATAGACGATTCGACCAAGCGTTCCTATCTGGAAGCATCGGATCTTACGATATTCCCGTCGGTCACAAGGTCGGAGGGTTTTGGTCTGGCTCTTGCCGAAGGTATGTTTTTCGGCAAGCCCGCAATTACATTTACCATCCCCGGAAGCGGCGTGAACTACCTGTGCCAGGATAAGCTTTCCGGCATCGAGTGCCCGCTGATGGATACTGACGCATACGCGAAAGCGCTGGACACGCTCGCGGAAGACGACGCGCTCAGAGCAAAGTACGGCGAGAGCGCAAGGCGCGAGATCCTTGCCAAGTACACCAAGGACAGGTTCATCGCCAATGTTAAGAAACTGCTGGAGGAAGATACATGAAGCTCGGATTCGTGACACCCTGGTACGGAGACAATATCCCGGGCGGTGCTGAAGCAGAGCTCCGCGGCATAGTAAAACACCTTCAGGGCAAGGCTGATGTTGAGGTCCTTACGACATGCGTCGAGAAATTCGGATCCGACTGGAACAAGAACTTCCACAAGGAAGGCCTCACCGAAGAAGGCGGTGTCAAGGTAAGACGCTTCAAGGTAAGAAAGAGAGATGCCAAGGCGTTTGACGACGTGAACTACAAGCTCATGAAGGGCCTTCGTCTGACTGATGACGAGGCGCAGGTCTTCGTTGACGAGATGATCAATTCCGATGACCTCTATGCATATATGGCTGAGCACAAGGATGAATACGATTTCTTTGCATACATTCCTTACATGTTCGGCACGACTTATAACGGCATTAAGACAGTACCGGAAAAGTCGGTCCTGATCCCCTGTCTGCACGACGAGAGTTATATCTACATGAAGCCGTTCAAGGAGGTCTTCCCGACGCTTGCCGGCATGATCTTCCTGTCTGACCCGGAGAAGGATTTGGCAGAAAGAGTATATGACCTCAGCAGCGTCGACGACAGAACACTCGGCGCAGGCGTAAATACTGAATTCGAATCAAGCGCAGACCGCTTCAGAGAAAAGTTCGGGATAACTGACAAGTTCATCCTCTATGCGGGCCGCAAGGACTCCGGCAAGGGCGTGGATGTCCTTATTAAGTATTTCGCGCAGTACAAGAAGAGACATGAGACGGACTTAAAGCTCGTCCTCATCGGAGGCGGCTCTATCGATATCCCGAAGTCTGTAAAAGATGATGTCATTGACCTGGGTTTCGTTGATGCACAGGACAAGTACGATGCATATGCAGCGGCAGAGCTTTTCTGCCAGCCGTCATTCTATGAGAGTTTCTCTATTGTCATAATGGAGAGCTGGCTTGCGGGAAGGCCGGTCATCGTAAACGGCAAGTGCGAGGTCACGAAGAACTTCGCAAGTAAGTCCAACGGCGGACTCTGGTTCGAGAATTATCCCGAGTTCGAAGAGACAGTTAACTATATAATGGAACATGAAGACATCGCTGACACCATGGGTGCCAACGGCAGGCAGTTCGTGCTCGAGAACTTCGCCTGGGACGTAATAACGAAGAAATACCTGGACTTTTTTGAAGGCCTTAGAAGATAAAAGAGAGGACAAAAGCTATGGCAGAATCCGTAAACACCGAAGAGATAATGAATCAGATCCGCGAGAACATCAAGACGCGCGATTATTCGGACTTGGACCTTAACTTCGATGATGTCAATGTTGCAGGTGTATCAAGGGGAGAACTGGACGATCTGAAGTTCGACGAGAACGCATTCGCCGACGAGATCGCGGCGGTCAATACCTTCTACGGAGTAAACTACTATGAGCCCTTGGACGGCAGCGGCCTTAAGCTTGCGTGCAAGAAATTCATCAGGAAGTTCATGAAGCCTGTCGCAGCACCCCTCATTGCAAGACAGAATCTCTACAACAATGCCTCAGCCAAGTCCTTAAGCCAAATATATGCTTATATCAGAGACAAGGAAGAAGAGAACAAAGCGCTTAAGGACAAGGTAGATGCCCTTGAGAAGAAAATAGCCGAACTCGAGAAGAAAGCATAATGAGAATAGTACAGATGCTGCCGACGCTCGCATACGGCGACGCGATCGGAAACAACGTAATAGCAATCAACGATGCCCTCATTTCCGCAGGGTACGACACGGACATCTTCGCGGAAGGCATCGACAAGAAGATCCCTTCAGGCACGGCGAAACTCGTATCCTCATACAAGGACGACGAAAATACCATCATCCTCTACCATCTCTCTACGGGCACCGAGCTCAACGAGAAGATAAAGAAGTTCAAGGCAAGAGTGTTCATCGTCTACCACAATGTCACGCCGCCGGAATTCTGGCACGGCTACGACTACGAGCACGAGAAGAGATGTGCGGCGGGTGTCGAGAGCGTAAAGGCGCTTGCGGGGACTCCTGAGTACTGTTTCGCGGATTCTGCGTTCAACAAGTCCGACCTCATCAAGTTGGGATATACATGCCCGGTGGATGTTCTGCCCATCCTGATCAGATTCTCAGACTATGAGAAGAAGCCTGACCAGAGGACAATAGACAGATTAAGTGACGATGTGACGAACATCGTTTTCACCGGAAGAGTCGCTCCGAACAAGAAGCAGCAGGACCTCATCACTTCGTTCTACTACTACCACAAGTTCGTTAACCCGAAGTCGAGGCTCATAATCGCAGGTTCGTTCCAGAAATCGGATATTTACTATCGGAAACTCGAAGCATATACCAAGCAGCTCGGTCTCGAAGGTTCGGTAATATTCACGGGACACATCCCGTTTGACCAGATACTCGCGATCTACAGGACTGCGGATATACTTCTCTGCCTGAGTGAGCATGAGGGCTTCTGCGTTCCTCTCGTCGAGGCGATGTATTTCGGAATACCGATAATCGCATATGACAGCACGGCGATAGCAGAGACACTCGGAGGATCCGGCATCCTCCTGAAGGACAAGGATCCGAAGGTCGTATCCGAAGCGCTCAACCTCGTCGTAACTGACGAGAACTTAAGAAACAAACTCATCGAAGGCGAGAAGGCGCGTCTTGCTGACTTCGATAACGATAAGATCAAGGCAAGGCTCATAGAACTTTTGAAGTCGCAAATTGGGGAGTAACATGGACAGGAAAGTCAGGATCTGTTTTGTAGTTCAGAGATACGGACTCGAGGTCAACGGCGGAGCAGAGCTCCACTGCAGACAGCTCGCCGAGCACATGCGTTCGGAAGGCCGCGAGATCCATGTCGCGACGACTAAGGCCGTCGACTATTCCACATGGAAAAATGCCTACAAGAAGAATGACGAGATCATCAACGATATCCATGTTCACAGGTTCCCCGTAAAGCATGAGAGAGTTCCCGCTAAGTTCGACCAGATCAACTCGAGGTTCCTGTTCTACAAGGAAGCGTTCGACTACGAATCTGAGCGCGAGTGGATCAATCTGCAGGGCCCGGAGTGCCCCAAGCTTGTTAAGTATCTGAAGGACAACAAGGATTACTACGACGTCTTCATCTTTTTCACATACCTGTACTACACGACGGTCATAGGCCTTCCGGAAGTAGCGGACAAGGCTATCCTCATACCGACGGCGCACGACGAGCCGTTCCTCAAGATGAAGCACTACGCAGACCTTTTCAAACTGCCGAGATATTTCTTCTACAACACGGAAGAAGAGAGGCAGATGGTAAATTCCAAGTTCCACAATGAACTCATACCGAGCCAGCTCGGAGGCGTAGGCGTCGATATCCCGGACGATATCGATCCGGAGAGATTCAAGAAGAAATATAATCTCGGCGACTTCCTCGTTTATGTCGGAAGAATAGATGAAGGCAAGAACTGCGGAGAGATGTTCAGATATTTCAGGGCATATAAGCAAAGACATCCGTCCGACTTAAAGCTGGTCCTCATGGGCAAACCCGCGATGGACATTCCCAAAGATGACGATGTCTTAAGCCTCGGTTTCGTGTCGGACGAAGACAAGTTCGATGGTATCGCAGCGGCGAGGATGCTCGTGCTGCCGTCCATTTTCGAGAGCCTTTCGATGGTCGTTCTCGAAGCCATGTGCGTGCACACGAATGTTGTTGTCAACGGCAAGTGCCCGGTTCTCAAAGGCCACTGTGTTAAGAGCAACGGCGCGCTCTACTATGAGAGCTACCCCGAGTTCGAAGGTGTCGTGGACTTCTTCTTAAATGAGCATGAGACCGCCGAGCAGATGAAGATAAACGCATACAATTACGTCCAAGAGAACTATCAGTGGGATGTTATAACGGGCAGGCTCGGCAAGTTCGTCGATAAGATGGTGGAAGGCAAATGAAGACCGTAGTCGTAAACGGCGAAGTATTCTCGACCGGCTTCATGGTCGGCATCCCGAGATATTCCATCGAGGTCTTAAGAAAGCTCGATAAGATGGAACTGCCCTACGACATAGAACTCGTTCTTCCCAAAGAGATCGACCTTGGCGTAAAGTTCAACAGGATCAAGACGGTCATCTATAAACCCGGACTCATGAAGTTCGGAAAGTTCGGCAGGGAATACTGGAGAGAGACTGCGTTTACCAAGTACGCGAACAGCAAGGACACGATTGTCCTCGATATCTGCATGATGCTCCAGAGAAAGCGCAACGACATCACCTTCATCTACGACTGTCAGCCCGAGAAGTTCAAGGACAATTACCTCACCAAGCCATACTCGAGATATGTGCAGAAGGTAAGGCTTGATCTCAGGCGCAAGGCGGCAGCGAATGCCAAGGTCATCGTTACCGACAGTTACGATGCCCGCCACGACATCTCCGAGGTGTTCGGCGTTCCCGAAGAGAAGATCAAGGTCGTCTACTGCGGGTGGCAGCACTTCGCAAGGGTCACTGTAGACGAGACGGTATTTGGTGAGATAGAAGGCATTGAGAAGGGCAAGTATTTCTTTTCCCTCGGCAGCCGTTACAAGCACAAGAACATGGACTGGGTCTTTGCCGCGGCAAGGCAGAACCCCGGATATAAGTTCGTGGTAACAGGCCACAACACGCTTGCAGACTACTCTAAGGACATCGAGAACAGCGCTCCGGAGAACGTTATCTTCACAGGGTTCTTATCAGACGAGAAGGTAAAGGCACTCATGGCTCACTGTAAGGCTTTCATACAGCCGTCTTTAAGCGAAGGCTTCGGCATGCCGCCTCTTGAAGCTGCAAGTGCCGGCGCAAAGGACCTGATCGTATCGAACATCACTGCGCTCCCTGAAGTCTACGGAGAATATGCGCACTACATAGATCCGACTAATTATGAGAATATAGATATGGACGAGATCCTGGCTACGGATGCAAAAGATCCGCAAGATCTTCTGGACAAATACAGCTGGGAGAAGTCCGCACAGCAGATCAAGGCACTGATAGAAGAGTTCCAGGAAGGCTGATATGAACGACGGGAAAGACAAGATCGATCTTTATACCGGGCTCATAATGAGCGCAGAGCAGAAGGCTTTCTTCAGCGAGATGGAGAATGCAGACTTAAGGCTCAGGCTCATGAAGGCAAACGAGCTGCTCGAACTGACGAAGAATCATCCTCTGGACAAGACGGCCGAACCCGAATCCAAATCAGGCAAGCTCCTTTACCGCAACAACGCTTCGAAGGCGGCTATAACATCGCCGGAGTTCCGTCATGATTTTACTTTCGGCGGAAGGGCGGTCTTTGATGAAGAACTGCTGGAACTCCAGAGAAAAGATGCATTCACGGGCATCAAGTTCAGCTTTACTGCTGATGCCACAGGCTGTGATTACAGGCTTCTTCTTGAGACGCTGTCTTCCATTTCCGGCCAGACCTATCAGAACTATGAGGTCGTGATCACGGATAACTCGGACAAGAAGCATTTCCACATAAGCAAGATACTTGGTAACGCCGCAAACTCTCTCGGAGGCAGGCTTAAGGTAAACAGCGAACCTTCGGGTGACTTTGTCGTAGAGATGCGCCCCGGAGATCTCTTGCATCCTTCTGCACTCTATCTGATGGCAAAGAAGATCACTGAAGATACCAATGCGGTCTATGCAGATATTGCAGGTTTTGAGGATTACCCCCAGAACGTCAGTGAAGGTTATCCTCTCTACGGTCCTTTTGACGAAGTAAAGCCTGCGGTTAAGCCTATAGCGGCAAGAAAGGGCGCAGAAGGCGGCAAGGCCGTTCACATACCTGCCGTGCTTTATTACGCCAGAGGCGCGAAACTCTTCTACGAACTGCCACAGGAAAGGGCAGGGGTACAAGGCTCGCCTCTCGTATCGATCATCATCTGCAACAAGGACCACAAGGATATCCTCGAGTGTTGCATAAGCTCGATCGAAGAGAAAACAACATGGAATAACTACGAGATAATCATCTGCGAGAACAACAGTACCGAAGACGATATCCGTGAATACTATAAAAGCCTTGAGAGCGATACCAAGGTAAGAGTAATCACCTGGGAAGGCGGTGCGGAGTTTAATTTCTCGGCACTTAACAACTTTGCTGCAGAAAGCGCCAAGGGCGAATATCTCGTCTTCCTGAATAACGATACCGAAGTGATCGAAGGCGGATGGATAGAGGCTCTGCTCGAATCTGCACAGAAGGAAGGAGCAGGTATAACAGGCTGTCTTCTCGTCTATCCCGACGATACCATCCAGCACGCCGGCATGTGCATGTCAGGCGGGGATGTGTTCCATCTGGGAATGCACGAGACGGTCACATATCCCGGCTATCTCGGATGCTACGCAAGGCCCCGCGAGGTGTCTTCCGTTACGGCTGCATGCATGATGGTAAGCAAAGCCGTATGGGATAAACTCGGAGGCTTTGACGAGGAATTCAAGGTCGCATATAACGACGTCGATCTCTGCCTCAGGGCAAGAGCAGAAGGATACAAGATAGAGTACACACCGTATGCCAAACTCTACCATCACGAAGGTAAGAGCAGAGGCTTCAGAAGACTTGATGAGAAGACTATCAAGGTCGAGCAGGAAGAGAGGATGATGTTCCTCAGAAAGCATCCTGTAATAACCTTGTCTGATCCGTTCTACAGCCCGAACTTCCTGCCTGACGGACACTGCCTGGAAAAGCTTCCGGAGCAGTCTGACAGGATGCTCGGAAAGATCCTCTGGCAATATAAGGACATCCCGTTCTTCATAGACGGCGATTGCCCTTCGTCTATAGCGAGACAGGCTGTATACGTCGCTTCCGTTATCCTCGGAAAGACAAAAGACATCAGTCTCACCTTTGGTGATGAGACAGCATCTGAATATATCCTGTTCACCGACCTGGGCAACATTGACTGCATCGGTGCAGGTTCTGTCTTCCTTGCCGCCATAGGTGGCATTGCAGTCATCGGTGTGGGCATTGAAGCTTCCGGCAGCGAAGAATTCACATGGAAGTCGGGAAGGCTTCTGGCAACGGGATTCCACGCGCCTGAGGGCGAGACAAGCTGGACCTGCGAAGCAGAGACTACCATAACGCTTCCGTGCCTGACTAAGGCAGATCATGAATTCACGATCCTTCAGGGTGCACAGATCCCGTTAGGCCCCCTCGGTCTTACGGAGTTCCCGCTGGAAGTCAGGATCAACGACGGCTTTAAGACCGTCATTACCATTAACGAAGAAAACAACGGCAAAGACCTCACCTTTGATGTTCCTGCCGATGCGATATGTGACGGCATGAATAAAGTGACCATGACCACATCCATGTGGAGCCCAACGGATTATGGTGCTCCCGATGCAAGAAGACTCGGGTTCTCATGCCGCGGTATCAGGGCAGTAAATAAGAATGTGCTATAATTGGCGGGTTTATGGATAAGAGAAGTGCGAACGTAAAGACTTCAGTCATCAAGGAGCTCCTGGAAAACAAGGGGCTTACGTTCAAGCTTGCCAAAAACGACTTGAAGAACAGATTTGCAGGTTCTTACTTAGGTACGATCTGGGCGTTCGTCCAGCCGGTCGTAACGATATTGCTGTTCTGGTTCGTTTTCGAGAAGGGTCTTCATGCAGGTCCGCAGGGCCTGAGGGAAGGCATTCCGGTCCCGTTCATCCTGTGGCTTACCGCAGGTCTCGTGCCGTGGTTCTTCTTCCAGGATTCGGTCATCTCCGGAACAAATACTCTCTATGAATATGCATTCCTTGTAAAGAAAGTCGTGTTCAGTATAGGCATCCTGCCAGCCGTTAAGGTAATCTCGAACCTGTTCGTGCACATTGCTTTCGTCGGAATAATGCTGATCATCTACATAGCGATGGGAATGCCGCCGGATATCTATGCAGTACAGATAATCTATTATTCGTTTGCGATGTTCTGCCTCGCTCTCGCCGTCGTCTATACGACCAGTGCACTGTGCGTGTTCTTCAAGGATCTTGCAAACATCGTAGGCATACTCATGCAGGTCCTCATGTGGTCGACTCCGATCATGTGGAATATCGATGCAATGAATCCTTCTCCGGTGCTGGGCTTTATCTTAAGGCTCAACCCGATGTTCTATATAGTCCAGGGCTACAGGGATTCGATGATAGGCGGCGTATGGTTCTTTGAGAAGCCGTACCTCACATTGTATTTCTGGGTTCTCACACTCGTTCTCTTCCTTATCGGAACGACGGTGTTCAGAAGGCTCAGAGTACATTTCGCAGACGTGCTGTAAAAGGTGAGATATGGAAAACGAATACGCGATTAGAGTTAAGAATATCACCAAGAGATACAAGCTGTTCGAGAGAAACCGCGACCGTGTCAGGGATGCTTTAGGCTTAGCAGGCAAGAAGCAGCTTTATAAGGATCTTTATGCGCTCAAGGATCTGTCGTTTGACATCAAGAAGGGCGAGTCGGTGGGTATCATCGGCGTCAACGGCGCAGGCAAATCCACCATCTTAAAGATAATCACGGGAGTGCTCACTCCATCCGAAGGTGAGGTTGAGATCAACGGAAGGATATCTGCTCTCTTAGAGCTCGGTGCGGGCTTTAACCCCGAATATACGGGCCTTCAGAACGTCTATCTCAACGGCACCATGATGGGTTTCTCCAAAGAGGAGATAGATAAGAGACTCCAGTCCATACTGGACTTCGCTGACATCGGAGACTTCATCAATCAGCCCGTAAAGACTTATTCTTCGGGTATGTTCGTAAGACTTGCATTTGCAGTCGCCATCAACATCGAACCCGAGATCCTCATCGTCGACGAGGCACTGTCGGTAGGAGATGTCTTCTTCCAGACGAAATGCTTCCACAAGTTTGAGGAGTTCCGCAAGGCGGGCAAGACGATAATCTTCGTATCCCACGATCTCGGCAGCATAAGACGTTACTGCGACAAGGCAATATTGCTCAACCACGGCGAAAAGATCAGCGAAGGTACGCCTGCAGAGGTTATCGATATCTACAAGAGAGTTCTCGCGGGACATTTCGAGGAGTTCGATGATCAGGACAAGCCGTACACGGTTCCTGATTCATCTGCAGCAGAAGGCGAGTGGAAGAAGAACTACGAGATCAACCCGTCTCACGATGAATACGGCGATAAGGATGTCGAGATAATCGACTTTGCGGTCATAGACTGCAAGGGCAAATACACCAGCGTCCTGACCAAGAACGATCCGTTCAAGATCAAGGTCAGGATAAGGGCGAACAGGCCCGCAGACGAGCCTATCGTCACATACACTATCAAGACCATGAAGGGTACGGATATCACGGGTACCAACACCATGTTCGAAGGCTACAGCCTTGGCCACATGGAACCCGGTGATGAGAAGATCGTAACCTTCACGCAGAAGATGAATATTCACGGAGGACAGTATCTGCTGTCGATAGGATGTACCAGATTCGAAGGAGACGAACTCAAGGTGTTCAACAGGCTCTATGACATCATCTGCCTGTCCGTCGTCTCCGAGAAGGATACAGTGGGATTCTATGACATGAATTCCAAGATTGAGATCGAATAGTTTTCCTTCCTCGCTAAGGTCCTCCGCACTTCGTTTGTGCGGAAATCGCTCGGAAGAAAAACTATTCATAACCAGGGGAGAAAGATGGATTCAGTTAAAGTGCTAAAGGACATAATTGAATCAGGCAAGGATATAGAAGATGCCGTATTGGAACAGTCCGATTGGGACGTGTTCTACCACCTTTCTGATATCAGGAAGAATATCCTGTCGTGGTTTGTGTTTAAGAAGGATGCCATTATCCTTGAGACAGGCGCTGAATGCGGCGCAATAACGGGTCTGCTCTGTGAGAGAGCAAAGCACGTAACAGCCATGGATCCGTCTGAAGAGTATTGCAGGATCAATGCCGCCAGAAACAAATACGATAATCTCGGTATCATCACCGGAAGGCTTAAAGACACTGCGTTTGACGGCACATATGACTATGTCACGATGATCGGGGCTTCGGAAAAAGATGTTAAAGAAGGTATCGGCAAAGCAGCATCACTGCTTAACTCCGGAGGACTTGTGATCATTGCAGGTGAAGGGGACGTTCGTTCCTTCGCGAAACTGCTTAACAAGGCAGGTCTTGCAAGCATCAAGACCTTCTGCCCCAAGCCGGATTACATAACAACACTCGAGATATCTTCGGAGGCCTGCGATGCCGGTTCGTTCCTGATGATTGCCGGCAAGGAAGCAGTCGAGATCGATACATCGTTCGTAAAGTTCGCATGTCTGAGAAGACCTGAATACAGGCTGTTTACGGCGCTTACACCTGAAGGCGTCATCAAGAGTCCCATGACTGAAGCAGCTTCGGATCACATCAGAAAACTTGCTTCAAACAGGGCTAGAGTTGCAGATGTGTATAACCGGATCACACCCGTGGAATGTGAGATCAGGGACGGCTCTGCCGTGTTCCCGTTAATCAGCGGAGAGACGCTTACGATTGAATCCATGGATGCTGTCTTTGATTACAAAGAACCGCTGTCTGATTTTGTCGTAACGGACAGTTTCAAAGCAGTTTTCGGCGACATGGAGATCCCGGCCGGAGAGAAGGCATATCCTGTAATCAATGTGGACTCAAATCTTGATAACTTCATGCTCAGTGGCGGCAAGATCTATTGCTTAGACTATGAGTGGATCTTTGATTTCCCGGTGCCGGTAAGATTCGTGAAATACAGGCTTCTGTTCTATGCCGGGATCGCCCCGGAGAAATTTGCGGAATACGGTTTTACCGACGATGATGTCAGGCTGTTCCATTCGATGGAGATAGCGTTCCAGCAGTATGTGTCGGGTGAGGATTTCAAGTATATCGTGACCTCTAAGTTCTCAAGACCAGAGCCTCAGAGGAAGAAACATTTCTGGGAGAGATAGATTGCAATATCCTGAAAGGAAACATATCATTACACTATGATTGTGATATCAACAATTAGAGCAGTTTTGGTGCTGTTGATCGTATTCGGAGTCTGGCCTCTCTTGCTGGGTGCTGCGCTCGGTTTGAAGCGCAATATCGACAGGTTCATAACAGGTTTCTGTGCAGAACAGGCTCTGTTCTTCCTCGTGTATATTCCCGCGATACTGATGGGCTGGTCATCGATGACACTTACTGTTGTTGGAGCTTCAGTCATAACTTTGGCGGGCGTTGCCGGTGCCGGTCTGAGAATGGCCAAGACCACGGAAAAGAAGGAGTTTATGGCTCTGACAAAGCCGGATTTCTCGTTTTTTAAGAACCCTTGTTTTGATATTGCACTTGTGATCGTTATCTATCAGATCATCAGATACATCGTCAAACAGCCGTACATATATGGTGATGACACTACATACATCACCATGATCACCCAATTCGTCGATACGAATGCCATCTACACCAAAACATGGGCCGGACAGATAGATCCCGTACCTCTGAGCGAGATCAGCTTCAAGTATGTGTTCACATCCTACTACCCGTATATTGGCATGATATCCATCCTTTCAGGACTTCATCCGCTGATCCTGTGCAAGACGGTGATCCCGATATTCTACCTGCCGATCCACTATCTGATCATCTGGAGGATAGGCAAGTATCTCTTCGGAGGAAAAGGAGATGAGAAGGCCGGTAATTCAAAGCTTTCGGTCTTTATGTTCTTCTATGTCCTCCTCATCGAATTCGGACAGATATCTTACTACACGATGAGCAGACGCCTTACGATCTGGGTGTGGAATTCCAAATCTGATTGCTTCTGCCTGCTCCTGGTACCGTTGTTCTTCTATACTTATCTGCTTTTGACAGAACATGAAGAGACGGAGAAGATCTTGGGCAAGACCAAACTCTTCTACAGGCAGCTTCTCATTATGATCATCGCCATTGCCTGCAATTCGGCAACACTAATGGGCCTTATAATGTCCGCGATAGTTATGGGTTTGTGGTTTATCATCACGGCTTTCAGACAGAAGAAACCATCTGTCTTCTTTGCAAGCCTGTGGACACTTGTTCCGCATGTAATAACGGTATTGCTCTTGTTGATGTTTATGGGATGGAAGATCTGACGTGTCAGCCGTATATGAGTGGGTTAGAGACAACGTAGTCAATGCTTTCAACTTCGTTTCCGGAGAGTATTGGAGCAACAATTTTGTTGTCTATGTTCTGTTCATTGCCTGTCTTACATTACTGTTCCTGGGCAAAGGGAAAATAAAGAGGGGATATGACAGCCTTGCCGTATATTCCGTGTTGCTGATAGCGCTGTTTTTGCTTAATCCGCTTGCACTGAGGATCTACGGCGATATCCGTGAAGCATTTGTCCTGTTGCCGATGGGCGTAATGATCTCCTGCGTTATCTCGTCAAAGAGTACCGAACTGGTCAGCAAGGCAAAGAAGACGGCCGTGATAATCAGCCTGACAGCTCTTATCATCATTGCCGGATTGGTCATGCGGACCGAGGATATGGTAAGCTCCGTTAATTTCTACAAGGTGGATGATCAGGGCATCATTACGGCTCAATACATTCTTGACGATTGTGCCGACAAACCGGTAACGGCCTGCTATGTCTTAAGAGATGACGAGAATCACGGTGCAGATGTGTCTGCATATGAGGCGGCTGTCCAGTACTCCGGAAAGATATTTGCGGTCAATGCCGCTCCTGCAGATGAGCAGATATGGAATGAAGCAGACTATATCGTGATAAGCAATGACTTGCTCGGCGCAATGAACACAACCGGTTTTGATACCGTTGCAGATGCCGGTTCTTATACTGTTTTGAGCAAAGCCTGAATTGAGCAGATTGCCTATTTATTAGTGCAAGAGCTTATTCCTAATGAACAATTTGGGGTACTCCGGTCCGTTGATTGTAGGGGAAGTCATGTTATAATACACTAGTTATTATAATATGCTTATTAAGGAGCAAACCAGATGGATTCGAATACGCATCAGACAGTAGAGATCAATCTCAGGGATTTGTTTTTTGTAGTACTTAAGAAATTAGGCATTATCTCACTTGTAGGAATCATATTGGCAGGCGCACTCTTTGCCTACAAATATATCTCCAGCTCCAATGATGCTAATGTTCTTGATGTCTCGGCAAAACTCGACGGCGAGACCGATATTGAATATTCGGACAGAGTAAAGAATGTCAACCATGCTGAAGACATAATCAACAGCATTGAAGTTCTTAACAACCAGATCGACAGCCAGCGTGTATATGTGGCAGATTCGATCCTAATGCAGATCGATACCGAGAAGGAAGCTGTCACGACGGCAAGTTTTCTGATCTCTGTCGATGACAACCTTACAACGGGACTTGATAATGCTTTGGCTCTTTCCTATGAACAGGATATCGAGACCGGTGAATATCTCAATGGTCTTGCAGATGAATTGGGAACAAAGCAGGGATACCTTGTTGAACTGATCAAGGCAGACACTAGTTCTTCTGATTCGGTTGTTGTTAATACTTCGGGTGAATTCGGCAGTGCCGGCATACTTAAGATCACAGTCATCGGACCGTCTACGGACTATACCGATAAGATCATGGACGAGATCCTTGAAGAGATCAATGTAAAATCCGTCGAGCTTAATGCCTCGATGGCTCCCCATACCATCACGCTGTCAGCAAGACAGAGTTCGTACATAGTCGATAATACGACCAGAGATCTGCAGTACAGTGTTACGAGCAGGTTCGAGACACTGCAGAAGCAGATTGATTCTTACGATGATTCTCTTGATGATATTGCTTCCGATCTCGGAGTAGACAATAAGGACAGCTTGTATAAGTATTTCACATACAATGATGACAGCTGGAGCGGATCAGCGTTGGGTTCAGCGATCAAGTTTGCTGTCATAGGATTCGTTATCGGTGCTTTCCTTGTTGCTTGTGTTATAGTCATCGACTATATCTTCGGCAAGAAGTTCTCCACTCAGTCCAAGTTCTTTTCAAGATTCCCCGGCATCAACAAGATCGGTGTGGCTAAGCCTGCAAAGAAGGGCTCGGCATATGCCAAGGCAATCGATATCAAGACCGGTGATGATAATCATCTGTCTGACGAGAACAGCGTAAAGCTTATGTCTGCCAATGTTAAGAATCTGACAAGCGGAATGGACAAGGTGCTGTTCACGGGAACTGCAGATGCTGAGAAGGTCAAAGAACTGGTTAAGGCTCTTAATATCAAAGCAGATGTTAAGGCAAGCATCTTTGAAGATCCTTCATGCCTGGAATCAATTGCTGATTATGACGGCATCATTCTTGTTGAGCAGAGGGACTATTCCGACCGCAAGCTTATAGCCGAGGAACTGGAGCTCATCTCCAATGCCGATACGAAACTGATCGGTGCTATTGTCCTCTGATGACAACGCAAATCTATTAAGGAACGTGATAACAATGGATAACAACAAGACCAAGACAGCTATGGGAAGCCAGTGGATACTTAGGGCTTTCGTTGTAGCTATACTGGACATTATCCTGATTGCTGCCAGCTTTTTTGCAGCTCTTCTCATAAGGTTCGATCTGAAATACTCTGAGATCGAGCCGCAGTTCATTCAGTCATATCTCAAGTTAGTACCGTTCTGTATTGCAGGTGCGGTACTGCTTTTCATTTTGTTCAAGCTCTATAACAGCATATGGCGCTTTGCTTCGATATCGGAACTTGAGCGCATGGCAAAGGCATGGATCGTTTTCACGATCGTGGCTGCTGTCATCGTGATCGTTGACGAACGCATCAACGGCATAAGACGTCTCCCGATCTCAGTCTGGATAATGGGCATTATCTTCGGATTCATGTTTACTACGGCTTTGAGATTCGGCTACAGATTCTTAAGGTTCATGACCAAGGTCAACACAAGGGGCAAAGACGGTGCGAATGTAATGATCATCGGCGCCGGTGCCTGCGGAAAAGACGTTATCCATGAATTCATGATGAGTCAGCACCTCAACGCGAAAGTCTGCTGTGCCATTGACGATAACCCCACCAAGAAGGGAAGAGAATTAGACGGCGTGCCGATCGTCGGCAACAGATACGATATCCCCAAGATGGTCGGCAAGTATCAGATCGATGAGATCATCTTTGCCATCCCTGATGCAAGGGGCGTCGACCGCAAGGATATCCTCGATATCTGTTCTTCCACAGGCTGCAAGGTCAGGGTCATTCCCGGCATCTATCAGATGATCGAGGGATCGGTAACGGTCAATTCCCTTAGAAGTGTCCAGATCGAAGACCTTCTCGGAAGAGATCCGGTCAAGGCCAACATGAAGAGCATCCGCACATACATAACAGGCAAGACTGTCATGGTCACGGGCGGAGGCGGATCCATCGGTTCCGAGCTGTGCCGCCAAATCGCGAAAGCGGAACCCAAGCTTCTCATCATCTTTGATATCTACGAGAACAACGCATTCTGGATCGAGCGTGAGCTCCGCGAGAAATACGGCGACAAGCTCAACATGATCGCTCTCATCGGTTCAGTAAGGAATACGAACAGAGTCAATTCGGTAATGGAGAAGTATCATCCCGAGATTATATTCCATGCTGCAGCGCATAAGCATGTACCGCTCATGGAAGGCTCTCCTAACGAAGCGATCAAGAACAATGTCGGCGGTACTTACAAGATGGCACAGGCTGCTGCCAAGTGGGGTGTTGAGCGTTTCGTCCTCATCTCCACTGATAAGGCCGTTAACCCCACGAATATCATGGGCGCTTCCAAGAGAATCTGCGAGATGGTCATCCAGATGATGGACAGGAAAGCACAGAAGATGTTCGACAAAGGCGAGATAAAGGTAAGGACGAACTATTCTGCCGTAAGATTCGGAAATGTCATCGGATCCAACGGATCAGTCCTTAAGATATTCGAACAGCAGATCGCAAAGGGCGGTCCGGTCACGGTTACCGACAAGAACATCATCCGTTTCTTCATGACGATACCTGAGGCAGTAGCTCTTGTTATGGAATCAGGTGCATATGCAAGGGGCGGCGAGATTTTCGTTCTTGATATGGGTGAGCCGGTCAGGATCGATGATGTTGCAAGAAAGATGATCAAACTCTCAGGACTTGTTCCCGATGTTGATATAAAGATCGAGTATACCGGTCTGCGTCCGGGCGAGAAACTCTACGAAGAGAGACTCATGGACGAAGAAGGCCTCAGAAAGATGGAAGAGAATCCCGAGATCTCCGTTGCCGAACCCATCCCCATGGATGATGAAGAGTTCGTAAGACAGCTGACAGATCTTGATGCGGCTGCAAAGGCGGAATCTGACGATATCCGCAGGATCGTTTCCGGAATTGTTAAGACATACAAGTACAAGAAGGATTGATCGGACTTGATGTACAACAAACTTGACGAAGGTAATCCATATTTTAACGGTGAGTATGCTTCAAAGGTGGAGCATAAAGTAACCATATATGAGAAGGTCACGAAGCCTGTTATAGATCGTGTCCTGGCTTTCTTGGGTCTGGTGTTGCTTTCACCTGTGTTCCTCATCCTTACGCTTGCCGTTGTGATAGATGATCCGGGCACGATCACTTTCTCTCAAAAGAGAGTCGGAAAGGGCAGACATTTCTTCAGGCTCCATAAGTTCAGATCAATGAAGATGAGCACACCTCATGATGTTCCGACTCATCAGCTTGAGAATCCCGAGCAGTACATTACCCGTGTCGGAGGCTTCCTTAGAAAAACAAGCCTCGATGAGCTGCCGCAGATATGGGATATCTTTACGGGAAAGATGAGCATAATAGGACCCAGGCCTGCACTTTGGAATCAGTTTGACCTTGTTGCAGAGCGCGACAAGTATGCTGCCAATGATATCAAGCCCGGTCTTACGGGCTGGGCTCAGATCAACGGCAGGGACGAACTTGAGATCCCCGTAAAGGCTAAGCTCGATGGCGACTATGTCCGCGCATTGGAGCAGGGCGGATTCAAGGCTTTTGCTTTTGATGTTAAGTGTTTCTGGGGAACGATCTTCAGTGTGGCAAAAGGTGAAGGCGTCGTTGAAGGCGGCACAGGCGAGATGAAGAAGAAAGAAAACGAGAATGAATAAACGATTGTTGGGAAAAACCGGTATTGAACTCTCCGAAGCAGGCTATGGTGCAGCTGCTCTTTTTGGCAAGGATGTACTGGGAAAGCAGGGAATAACCGAAGAACAGGCATATGAGCTTATAGCCGCTTCGATAAAAGAGGGTATTACATTCTTTGATACCGGCATTAATTACGGCTACTCGGAAGAGAGACTTGGCCGTTGTATTTCTTCTGCGGTTAAAGACGGTCTTACCAAGCGCGAGGATCTGATAATCGAGACCAAGTGCGGAGAGACGGTCAACCCCGATGGCAGCTACGGGAGTATGGATTGGTCTTCTGATTGGCTGAAAAAATCATTAGAGATCAGCATGCAGCGTCTCCAGGTTGACTATATCGATCTGTTTGCCATGCATGGCGAATGCGAGAAAGAAAAAGTCGAAGATGTAATACAGACATTTGAAGACATGAAGAGACAGGGCTTGATCAGAGCTTATGGCATAAACACTTTCAATACCGGGTTCCTTGAATGGATCGCAGAGGAAAAATGCTTTGACTATGTGATGCTCGATTACAACATCATCAAACAAGACAGAGAACCACTCATAGATAAACTGACATCAAACGGAATCGGTGTAATAGCAGGAATGGCATTAGGCCAGGCTTTGTTTTCCAGAAAAGTGTTCAGGATCAAGAACAGAAATGACTTGTGGTATATGCTCAGGACCATGGCGCATTTCAGATCGAATCTGTCGAAGAGCAAGGATTTCAGATTCCTTACTCAAAATGAGGAGTTTACGGGAAACCAATTGGCTTTGAGATATGTTTTGGATAATCCGAATGTATCTTCCGCTGTGTTTACAACAACCAGCATTGAGCATCTGATGGAGAACCTGAAGGCAACGGAGATCGTTATGCCTGAAGAATTGCGCAAACAGATAAAGGATAGGGCTTAACTGATAATGACGAACCAGGTTACAGACATTACAGGCAAAAAGATTCTGTTCTTCTCACCGGCATTCTTTGCTTACGAGAACATGATCGCCGACAAGATGCGCGAGATGGGCGCCGAGGTCGATATGTACGATGTCAGGTCTGTTACCGGAGCTTTCCAGAGGGCCCTGCTCAAGATATCTCCTGCCATCTTCAACGGAAGATCCAAGAGATACTATGAGTCCATTATCGAGCAGAACAAGGATAAGGACTATGACTATATCCTGATCGTCAAATGCGATATGACGCCTGAATCGATCCTTAAGAAGTTCAGGGAAGTATATCCCAATGCAAAAATGTGCCTGAACCTTTGGGATTCCATCGACAACATTCCCGGCGTTACAAAGAAATTCAAGTGCTTTGACACAATGCATTCTTTTGATCCGGTCGATTGCAAGAAGGTCGAAGGGCTCAAATTAAGACCGTTGTTTTTCGGTGATGCGTTCAGGAAACCTGCCCGTGAGGGACAGTATAAGTACGACATCAGTTTCCTCGGCACGGTCCATTCTGACAGATTTGCGGTAGTGAAGGCGGTCAGGGAGATTGCAAATGCTGCAGGCTTGTCTCAATACTGGTTCCTGTACCTTCAGAGCAAGTTCATCTACAAGCTTTATAAGCTGACAAAGAAAGAGTTCAAGGGAACGACGGAGGCGGATTTCTCTTTTGACAAGAGATCTGCATCTGAGATAGCTGAAGTGGTTGACGAGTCAAGGATCATACTCGATATCCAGCATCCGAAGCAGACAGGTCTGACGATGAGGACGATCGAGATGATCGGAATGAATAAAAAGCTCATCACCACAAACAAGACGATAACGGAATACGATTTCTATAACCCGAACAATATCGCTGTGATCGACAGACACGACGTGAAGATAGATATGGACTTCTTACAGAAGCCGTATGAGCCCCTTGATCCTGCTGTATATGAGAAATACTCATTGACCAGCTGGATCTTAGAAGTATTGCGTTGAGGAGAACGAACATGAGCAATCTGTATTCGCCGTCTGAATTCATTAAGAACGCATACTCCCTTGTGATGACTAAGCTGACTCTCAGTGGTGCCAGGCTTGTGAGAAGGCCTGTGTATATCCGCGGAAGAAGATCGCTTTCCGGCTGCAAGGGCCTTACGACCGGCAGATTCTGCAGGTTTGATCTTGAAGGATCAAAGAAGACTCTGTCCATCGGCGACAACTGCGAGATGGGAGAGCTGACTCACATTGTGGCTCACGAGAATGTCAGCATCGGTAACAATGTGCTGATAGCTTCCAAGTGTTTTATCAGTGATACCAATCACGGTATATACAAAGGAGAAGAGCAGAGCAGCCCTGATACACCTCCTAATGCAAGACCGCTTGTAACATCTCCGGTATCAATCGGCAATAATGTCTGGATCGGCGAGAACGTTGTGATACTGGCAGGATCCAAGATCGGCGACGGCTGCGTGATCGGCGCCAACAGCGTGGTAAGCGGGGAGATAGATGCAGGCTGCATTGCAGCGGGTACACCTGCAAGAGTGATAAAGAGATACGATCCTGAAAGCAAAAAATGGATCAAGGAGAATAAAGCAATATGAAGATTCTAGTTACCGGAGCAAACGGCTATCTCGGCCAGGGCATCGTAAAGAAACTGATCGAAGACGGCAACGAAGTTGTTGCAGCTGATTTCAGCACGGAGCATGTTGATGAAAGAGCCGTAAGGGTAGATTGCAACATGTTTTCCGTAGATGATCCGTATGAGTTTTTCGGAAAGCCGGATGTTCTGCTTCACCTGGCCTGGAGAGACGGTTTTGTACACTACAGCCTGAACCACATTAATGATCTTCCCGACCACTATTCTTTCCTTCAGAAGATGGTGGATGCCGGTATAGGTCAGATTGCTGTAATGGGTTCCATGCATGAGGTTGGTTTCTTCGAAGGTTCCATCAACGAGAACACGCCCTGCCATCCCATGAGCCTGTACGGCATAAGCAAGAATGCTCTTAGAAACTGTGTCGAGATGCTCTGCCATAACAAGAATATCGTTTGGCAGTGGCTGCGCGGATACTACATCGTCGGCAACAGCCAGTACGGAAGCAGTATCTTCTCGAAAATAACCGCTGCCGCAATGGAAGGAAAGACGGAGTTCCCCTTTACCATGGGACAGAACCAGTTCGACTTTATTGACTATGAAGAATTCTGCACTAAGGTAGCCGCTTCCGTCGAGCAGAGTAAGGTTACAGGCATTATCGAGATCTGCTCCGGCAGACCGGAGAAGCTTGCCGACAGGGTCGAGCGATTCATCAAAGAGAATAATTACGATATCAAGCTCCAGTATGGAGCATTCCCCGACAGACCATACGATTCCAAGGCGGTCTGGGGTGACAGCGGTAAGATCGACAAGATTCTTGAGGAGAAGGGCAACGCTTAATGAAAGCCTATAATTTCAGTGTATGCATGGCTACTTATAACGGAGCCGAATTCATAACTGAACAGATCGATTCCATTTTGGCGCAAATGGATGAGAACGATGAACTCATCATCAGTGATGACGGTTCATCCGATGATACATGCGAGATCGTCAGAAGATATACGGAATCTGACGGCAGGATCAAGTTGGTCGCAGGTCCGAAGATGGGATTCTCATGCAATTTCGGAAACGCCGTAGCCAACGCCCGTAACGAGATCATCGTCTTTACTGACCAGGATGACATATGGGCCGAAGGTAAACTGAGCACGATTGAAGAATGCTTCATTAAGGATCCGGAATGCACGACCATTCTTCACGATATGTCGACGTTCATTACCGATCCGGCAAAAGACGAAGGCAAGATCGTGATCGAATATCATAAAGGTACGCTCAGGAATATAGCGTTCAGCTGCTACTGGGGCTGCTGCATGGCGGTAAAGAGAGAGTTCATCAACAGATTTATGCCGTTCCCGGATTACTGTGTCGGACACGATCAGCTTACAGGCATCATGTCTGAGAAATACGGAAAGACCGATTACATTGATAAGAAACTCATCATGCACCGCATCCACGCGCATAACACCTGCGGAAAGAGCAGCATCAAAAATGCCATAGTATTCAGATGCAAGCTCTTCGGCAATTACCGTTTTGCCAATCGCAAGTACAAGTCATTTATCAAGGGAAGAGCCTAATGCAAGTAAGAGACATAAGTAAAATCAGGATAAACCATCTGACTATACTTGCATTTGTCATGTATATTCTCCTGTTCGACCTTGTCCTCGGAGGTTCCGGTAATGTGTTTGCCGTAGGTCCTTTGAGCGTGCGTAAAGTCTTCGTTGTAATAGCTGTTGGTCTTCTGGTCATTGATGCATTTATCAACGGACTTAAACTGAACAGGGAAGCATTGCTGGCATTGGGATTCATTATGTATCTGGTATTCAGCTGGGCTTGGGGAGTCGTCCGCGGCAACAACATGTCATTTGCAACGGACGAACTGTTCGGTTATTTCTCGCTGTTGTTGATACCGGTCTACTTCACCTGTTTTTCCAGAGACGAGATAAGCATTGTGACTTATATGAAACTGTTCAGAGCTCTTACCATACTGCTGTCTCTGATAGCGATTGGAGTCTGGGGAATATGCTTCGTCGGCGGCGGTTCAGTATCGTTAAGCATATACAGTGTTCTGACACGCCTTAATTACGGATATCTGTCATATGCAGGAAGCATCCCGAGGCTTTTCTTCAAAGGACATGTTTTCATATGCATCGGCTCCCTGTTCAGTATTTATAATATGTTCACCAAACGGGTAACCTTGAAGGAAGTCATTGTATTGGGCATATACCTGGCAGCGATATTGGTCTCTTTTACCACGGGCTTCCTGGTATTCGCTAGTCTTGTTACATTCATCATCTTCATTCACTGCTCTTCAAAAGATGCAAGGAAAGCAGTTATCCCCGTAATTATTCTTATTCTGCTTGTTATAGTAGTCATTCAATCCGGCGCCATCGATGCACTTAAAGACAGATTCTCCAAGAGCAGCAACGACGGACTTGTATCTGCAAGCACAAAGGGTACGGAGTTCTTTGTGTTGATAGACGAGTTCACAAGATCCCCGATCATCGGATCCGGACTCGGAGGAGAGTTATCAGAGTACTATGCGCTCCTGTCTAAGTACACGTTCCGTTTCGAGATAATGTGGCTTGAACTGCTGTTCCATACGGGACTTGTCGGCTTTGGCCTGTATGTCACGCTTATTGTGGTTACATTCATAGACATGTTCAAAGAATATAAAGCCAAGAACAATGCTTATTGCTATGTCCTGGCCATGGGCTTGCTCTTCCTCTGCATGGAAACTTGTACAAACCCGTTTATGAACAATGCGATCGGCATCGGGTTCCTGGCAATCTGTGCCGGTCTTGCCAACAGTAATAACTTTAAGAAAGCTGAAGTGACAGGAACGGGGGGCGTGTAAGTCATGCTTCTTTATGTTGTTTGCGTCATATATAACGATCATCTTGAAAAGAGCGTCTCCTGGAAGAGCTTTCAGTCGCTAATGGCGGAAAACGAGAATGTTAGAGTCATCATCGTTGATAATTCCACCGGTGAAGAGTTCATAAGATCCAATCAGGAGCAGACCGCAAACAGTGATAAAGTCCGTTATATCTGCAATAACGGCAACCTCGGACTCAGCAAGAGTTATAACAAAGCGATCAGTTCGATTGATGATGAAGAGTATTGGGTAATGCTCTCTGATGATGATACTGAGTTCGGAATGGATTATCTGCGTAACGTTTGCAAAGAGACAGATAACTCTGATGCTTCTGTGTTGACCGGTATCATTAAGACTTCAGACGGGACTGTCATATCACCAATGATGAACAACCCGGTCTTAAGCAGCAAGAAGCCGGTAACAGACACGGGAATGCACGATAACATCTTCTGCATCAACAGCGGACTTGTCATCAAGTCTGATGTTCTTAAGGCGACAGGATCATTCAGTGAAGAATTGTTCCTTGATATGATCGATTACTGGTTCATGGACACTCTGGCAGAGAAAAAGATGAACCGGATCAAAGTGCTGGAAGGCGCTGTCAGCCAGAACTTCTCCGGCGCAGAAGGCTTCAACGAAAATACGATGAAGCGATATGATATATACAAGGCTGATTTCAAGACGTATTGCCGCTTGACGCACAAGACGCCGTTTTACAGGTTGATCTTGCTCAAAAGAAGGATCAATCTTGCGCGTCTTAAGATGAGGACAAGGTGACAGATGATGATCGGGAATGTGATCCAGGAAATCTTATGTTGGCTTGTGTCGGTTAAGGAAACACACGCTCAGTATTGGAATGACAACTATGTGTTCGTCATCATGTATGTGGCGTGCTTAGTGATAATGATCAGCATGAGAGATAAGGCCCCGAACGGTCATAAGCTGCTGTCAGTATACAGCCTGCTTCTTATCGGACTTGTTCTGTACAACCCTGTTGCACATTATATAGGCTTTAACTTGTTCAAGGATTCGGAATCCATAAGGATGTGGCTTCTGCTGCCCGTAGTCACGGTGATCGCTTTTGCCATAACCGTCGTTACGGATAATCCTTCGCTGAAAAAGGCGGGCAAAGGTGCAGTGATCGGTGCGATGGCTGCCGTGATCTTTTTCTTCGGCAGTTCGATCATGCGGACTCAGATGATGGTCGACACCACGAACGCAATGAAGATCAATGATGAGTCGGTCAAGATCGCTGACGTGATCCTTGAAGACAGTAATAATGAGCCCACAACACTATTGATGTATACATTCGAGGATTATACTTCCGGCCAGTTCGTTAACGGCGGTACAGTATGTGACGGCATAGAGCAGTATACGGCTGATATTAAGGTGACGCGTCTTAACATCACACCGCAGTATTGGGAAGACAACTATGTGTCTGACTATAATCCGCAGGGTGCGTCCAATTATGTTTATGTTCCGATAGCGATGGAAGTGCATCATCATACGATCGATTTCGAGTACATTGCATTACCTGCATCTGATGGCGTTGAAAGCAAGATGGAAGCTGCCGGTTTTAACTATGTGGGAAGAACGGAATCATTCCTCGTGTTCAAGGCAAATACTGATTGGGAGATAATCAGGCTCGATTTCACGGGAGATGACGGAACGGATATATATGTTGTACGCGACAGGAAAGGTCACTATATCTTTATAGACACAGGTGCATCTCAAGATGTTGAAAAGATCACGGATTATATCCGCGCAACAACTATCGAGATCGATGCCTGGATAATGGCTGATGCTGATAATGCATATGTGGTTGAAGAACTGCTTAACAACGGTTGTGCAAAGATTGACGGTATTTATTCGACAGAGGAAACAAGCCTTGGAGCCGTAATGGTCGATGCCGGTAATGAGTTTGAAGTGTACGGGCTTGGAATAACACCGAACGTTGACGGCGGATTCACCTTGAATGGTTCAAATGATGAGTTCGTGATCGTCCCGGGCTCTGCCGCTGAAGAAACTGCCAATATAGTATTAAAATAAGACGAGAGAAAAACGATAAGAGGTACAAACAATGAAGATTCCTTTTGTGACATTCAAGCCGCTTGAAAAAGAACTGGACAAAGAATTGAGAGATGCTTTCGAGCGCGTATATGCAAGAAGCTGGTATATCGAAGGCGAGGAAGACGAGCAGTTTGAGAAGAAGTTTGCAGAATTCATTGGAACCGGATACTGCGTTGGCTGCGGCAACGGTCTGGATGCTCTCGTGCTCATTATGAGAGCCCTCGGGATCGGTGCGGGAGATGAAGTCATCGTACCTTCAAACACATACATCGCAACGGCTCTGGCTGTTACATATGCAGGAGCTACACCGGTCTTTGTCGAGCCCGACATTACAACCTACAACATCGACCCTGATAGGATCGAAGCTGCCATAACAGGCAAGACAAAAGCTATCATTGCCGTTCATCTCTACGGCTTAAGCTGCGACATGGATCCGATCATGGCAGTTGCAGAGAAGCACAGCCTTCTTGTTATCGAAGACTGCGCCCAGGCACACGGCGCAACTTACAAGGGCAGGAATGTAGGCACGTTCGGCATAGCTGCAGGCTTCAGTTTCTATCCCGGAAAGAATCTCGGTGCTCTCGGTGATGCAGGTGCTACAGTTACGAATGACAAAGAACTTGCAGATAAGATCAGGGCTATAGGCAATTACGGTACGGATTATAAGTATCACCATATCTATCAGGGCGTTAACAGCAGACTTGATGAACTGCAGGCTGCGTTCCTGGCGGCAAAGCTTCCGATCCTTGATAAAGTCAACGAGGACAGAAGACGCATAGCAGACAGATATCTTGCAGGGCTTAAGAACGAGGCTGTTATCCTGCCTGTTGTACCTGAGTATTCGACTCCGGTCTGGCATATCTTTGCTGTAAGAACAGAAAGAAGAGCCGAGCTTGAGAAGCATCTTTCAGATGCAGGGATCGGTACTAACAAGCATTATCCCATCCCCATGCATCTCCAGGGTGCATATAAGGATATGGGCTACAAGGAAGGCGACTTCCCGATCGCGGAGGAGATAAGCAGGACAGAACTCAGCCTGCCGCTGTACTACGGCATGACTGACGAAGAGATCGATTATGTTATTGAGGCGATCAATAGTTTTAAATAAGGGCCGGAACTATGAAATTAAGAAAACTCAAACTTGAAGATGCAACACTGATGCTCGAATGGATGCACGATGATTCTGTCGTCCATGACCTGTCTGCTAATTTTGCTTCAAAGACCATTCAGGATTGCGAAGCATTTATTAAAGCATCAGAAGACACATCTACGGACTATCACATGGCTATTGTTTCTGATTCTGACGAGTACATGGGAACGGTCAGCCTGAAGCATATCGACAGAACCGCCGGTACTGCGGAATTTGCAATAACAGTTCGCAAGGCTGCCATGTCAAAAGGCTATTCCTGGTTTGGAATGGTGGAGATAGTCAGGATCGGTTTTGAGGAGATAGGACTTAATGCCATCTATTGGTGCGTATCGGAGAACAACAAGCGTGCCTGCAGATTCTACGATAAGCACAGGTTTCATCAGGTAATCGACGTGCCTGAGAGCATAACTTCACGCTATCAGAATTCTGCGGATCTGAGATGGTATTCGATACTGTCCGGTGATGATTATTCCAATGAAGCGGTATCCCGCGGAGAAGTGGCCGGCTGTAAGATCATCAACATCAAGACGATACCGACCGTTAATTGCGGAGAACTGTCTTTCTTTGAGGCGGATAACGACATCGACTTCGGCATTAAGAGGATCTATTACATCTCCAAGGTTCCCGAAGGCGTAAGGCGCGGTTTCCATGCGCACAGGCAGCTTAAGCAGCTGCTCTTCTGCCCATACGGCAAGATTCAGCTGTTGCTCGAAAACGAACACGGCAGGGAAGAGATCACTTTGTCTGACCCTTCGATCGGCGTTGTCATAGACAAGCCCACTTGGAGAGAGATGCTCTGGCTAGAGAAGGATTCCGTTTTGTGTGTCGCGGCATCTGAGTATTACGATGTTGATGATTACGTAAGGGATTACGAAGAGTTCAAAAAGATAGTTAAGCTTGATACTTGATCAGGCCTTGCTTTTCTTATCTTCCTCGAAATATGCGTTATACACCGCATCTATCTCTTGGCATACCTTGCGGTTGGTGATGTTGCGGATGAACCTGAGCCATACCAGATAGTATCTCCACGGATTGATAAGGCTCGGCAGCTTGTTGTACTTGGTATCGTATATCTTCTTGAGAAGATCATATTCAGCCTGAAGCTTCTTATACTTGGGATGGTTCTTGTTGGTCGAGATGCCGGATGCCACACGGTAGCATATATAAGGCTTGGTAACGAACTTCAGTTTATAATCAGCGTTCTTATCGTTAAGGATATAGAGCCAGCGGGCATAATCCTCAAGATAGAAGAACTGCATGCTGTAGGTACGGAGTCCCTCTTCTTCGAAAATGCCCTGTGTCTGGAATACACCCGGAGTGTGGATGAAGTTAGTGATGTTGATCAGTTTTTTAAGTTTCTTCGGGGTATTGCAATAAGATATCATCTTGAACCAGTCTGCAAATACCGGTTGGCAATCGCTGTAGTCTCCGAAAGGGAGGACAGGCGTAAATACCAGCGTATTGGGTTCGGATATATATTCATTGAGTTCAAAGATGTTATTCGTGTAGAACTTGTCATCGCCTGCTAGAACCTTATAAAGAGGCGTTTTTATATTATCGAGGAGACGGAACATATTGCGGACGGTTCCGATATTTGTCTCGCCGGCAATTACATTGGAATATGCGAACAGTTCGCGGTTGGACTCAAGCCATGAATTAATGGTTGCAACCGTATTATCCGGGGAACAGTCGTCAGAGATCACGAGATGACACTCGATACCTTCTCCGTAATTGATTATCTGATATTTGATGCTTTCCAGACATTCGACTATGAACTCTTCCTGATTGTAGGTAAGCAAAGCGAATGTATAAGCTGTTTTATCCATATAATTAGGGCTTTCACCAATTTTCGTGCAAATTATCGTAACTATTGTATATCAGTAATCCGAATGCTTCAAATTCAAACAAATAAACACATTCAGTTTTTGACTGATATACTAAATCATGATAAAGTGTGCATTTAATTTATAATTAATATATATAACCAAGAGGAATGCAGGACAGTTGAACAATACCATATCCAAAATGATGGACAAATACAGGGGAATGTCTTTACCCGTAAAGGCATCTTTGTGGTTTGTCATGTGCTCTCTGTTCCAAAAAGGCATATCCATATTAACCAATCCGATATTTGCAAGGATCATCCCCACAGATCAGATGGGACAGGTCGTAAACTTCAGCAATTGGAGCATTATCGTCTGCATCTTTACGACACTTAATCTCCAGTACGGCTCGTTCAATAATGCCCAGTTGAAATATGCTGACGACAGAGACCGTTATTCTTCTTCCATGCAGGGAATCGTCTCGCTTATTACTGCCATGGCACTGATCATATTCTTTATATGCCCTGAGGTCTGGCGCAAAGTCTTCGACATGTCGGATATCCTTATCGTCATGATGCTCGTGGAGCAGTGGGCAATATTCTCGACCGGCCTTTGGATGGGCAAAAAAAGGTTTGATTTCAATTACAAGCCAATGGTCGCTCTGACGATGACCACATCCATATTGATTCCTGCAGCCGGCCTTATCCTTGTTCCCAGAGTTGAAGAGAAAGGTTATGTAAGGATTGCCATCATGGTCGCTGTAAATGTGGTGGTCGGAGTTACGATATTTATCTATAACTGCGTGAAAGGCAAATCACTGTTCGTTAAAGAGTATTGGAAGTTTGCACTCGGCTTCAATCTTCCGCTTATTCCTTATTATCTGTCTCAGACAGTCTTTAATGTTTCGGACGTCATAATGATCCGCAAACTGGTCGACGAGTCCAAGAGCGGTATATACGGCATGGTATACATGTATTCGACGGTCCTGACTTTCGTGCTCAATGCGATCAACGAAGCATATACTCCGTGGCATTACAGAAAGATCAATGCCAAGGACAGCACCGGAGTAAAGAACATAAACCGCAGTCTCATGTTATTTGTTGCAAGCATGCTGCTGCTGTTGATGTTTGTCGGTCCGGAAGTGATTCTTATCCTTTTGGACAAACCATACTACGAAGCAGTCTGGGCGTTCCCTCCCGTAGTAGAGAGTTTGTTCTTCCTTTTCCTTGTAAGATTTGCGATCAACATCGAGTTCTTTTATGAAAAGAAACTGATGCTGGTGGAAGGCACGGCGATCGCTGCCGTTCTGAATATCGTTCTCAATTACTTCCTTATCCCGAGCATGGGATATGTGGTTGCAGGTTACACGACCTTGATCTCATATGTGTTCTTCTGGATCGCAAATCTGCTTAATGCTAAGAAGATATGTAAACAAAAAGGCATTGATTTCAAAGAGTTCCTTGATTTCAAGAACCAGCTTCTGATAGGAGCCGCCTCGATAGCTGCAATGGCAGGAATAACACTGAGCTATAACAACTTCATAGTCAGATATATCTTGCTGGTCATTGCGATGATCGCTCTGTTCATAGCGAGAAAGAAGATAATTGCGCTCATAAAGCAATTGATGGCATTGAAAAAGGAAGGCAAAGCCGCACAATAGAGTTATGAAGCAACATATATCGGAATGGTGTAAAGAGCATTCTTCAAGATCAGTAATGAAGGCTATGTACAATATAGTCGAGTTGTTCAGGCGCATTCCCAAAGCTGCGAAGGTCAAGCGCGTAATGACTGCACAGCAGAGTCTCAAAAAAGATCATTCCGATATCAATGTCGTCTTCCTTATCCAATACATTCCATCCTGGAATAACTACAAGCCGATATACAATGCAATGCTGAAAGATGCTTCGGTCAACCCTTACATTGTTTGTGTCCCCAACGACCTGAATTGTTCTGCTGATGAGAATGAGGTCTATAAGCATTTTGCCGATAACGGTTATGAATGTATAAATGCCAAGAATCCGGACGGTTCGTGGTTTGACCTGGAAACAGTGAAAGCGGATTATGTGTTCTATTCAAGGCCATACAATCACTTTATGCCTTCTGTGTATCAGACTTCCGCTGTAGCACGTTATGCAAAGATTTGCGACGTTCTGTACGGAATGATCTTCTACAAAGAAATGTACAAAGACCTGATCAACAGGGATTTCTTTATGTGGTGCTATTGCTTCTATGCTGATTCTGTCGGGGAACGTGATTTCAATATCGGCCAGTTTGCTTCACCGCATAAGAAGGGGTTACAGAGATCTGTATATCTGGGTCACCCCGGCCTTACCCAGATCGTCCGCAGCCGTGATGAGAGTTCTTCATCATGGGATTTCTCCAAAGGCGGATTTAGAATCATGTGGACTCCCAGATGGACCACAGATGAGAAGCATGGCGGAACTAATTTCTTTAAGTATAAAGATTTCCTGGTGAGTTTTGCGGCAGATAATCCGGACGCTGATCTGCTTTTCAGACCGCATCCTCTTGCTTTCAAGAACTTCATTGAGAAGGGTCTTATGACTGAGGCGGAAGTCGCGGAATTCAAAAAGCACTGCGCAGAATCTTCCAATATGAGGATCGATCAAAACAAGGAGTATGCAGGTACACTTTGGAATACCGATGTTCTGGTCACTGATGTGTCAGGAATAATGTTCGAATACTTTGTTACCGGTAAACCGATGGTGTTCTGCAACCTCCCGGTCGGACTTAAGTATGTTGAAGAAGTGAATAAACTGCTGGAAGGATGCTATATAATTAACAATGCATCTGAATTGGAAGAGGTTCTTATTCAGCTTAAGAACGGTAATGATACTTTGAAAGAAAAGCGCCATAAAATCATAGAAGAATTGTTCGGCGACAAACTCGATAACGCAGACCGTTTGATAGTGGAAGACATAAAGAAGGATTACGGTATTACTTGATAAGGCGGGGGATCCGATGGGCAGTACTGACACAAAGCGAAAGAGCAACATAGATCTTTTGAGGATACTTGCTTCCATGGGAGTAGTTGTCCTTCACTACAACAACTTCAATATCGGCAAAGGTCTTACGCTATCCCAGGGAGCCGGGAACATATTTCTTTGGTTCATGGAAGGTCTGTGCATCTGTGCCGTAAATCTGTTCGTATTAATGTCGGGATATCTGCTCTCCACATCACAGCGCAGGGATTTTCTCAAGCCTGTTAAATTAATAGTTCAGGTTGTCCTTTTCAGTGAAGTATTCTATCTGGCCTCAGTGGTTATAGGTTCTTCGGAATTCTCTTTAAGACACATTGTCGGACTCTTGATCCCGAGCAATTGGTATGTCGTGGTTTATGTAGGTCTGTATCTGATCTCACCGTATATTAATATCGTGCTGGATTATCTGTATAAGAAAAACATCTACAAGCGTTTCGTGATAATCATAGTTGCCTTGTACAGTGTCTATCCCATATTGACTGATATCCTGCAGGGATTCATGAAGACCGAGTACAACGGAATGAGTCCGATCGGATTGTATGGCAACCAGAATGGTTACACCATAATCAACTTCATCATAATGTATGTTCTGGGCGATGCCGTTCGCAGATATGCTCTCGCAGAGAAGGTCAGCAATCTCAAACTGCTGTTGTCGCTCGCGTTAGTCGTAATCCTTATCGGAGCTTCTGCTTATTTCGAACACATAATCTTTAACAGCGAAGTCTCGCTGGAGTATTGTTCTCCTCTGGTAATTGCCGAAGCGGTTCTGATCTTCATGTGTTTCGCAAAGATGAAGTTCCAGAATAAGATCATCAGTTTCCTTGCGAAGAGTGCCTTCACGGTATACCTGATCCACGGTTATTTCATAAACCACATCAAGATCGATACGTATGCGCCTCAGTCGCTTCCTGTTGTGATCATCCACCTTTTGATCAGCATAATTATCATCTATGTTGCAAGCATTGCGGTAACCACAGTATATGACCTGGTCATGAATCCTATCTGGAAGTTCATAGATAAGAAAATAGGCAAACCTCTGAAGTATGAAGTCTGATCTGAACTACATTGCCGGCAGGAAAAGCGGATCGCTGATCAAAGCGGCCGCATCTGTCGTATTAGCAGTAACATTACTGTTCACCATGGCTTCCTGCAGTCTGATATCAGGTGAACATTCTTTATCGGGAAGCGCAGGGTTTGCTTCCGGCGGAGCAAAGGTCTCAAGTGTTGATGGTACACTCTCATTATCTGGCACTGAAGGCAATGAAGTCTTGGAAAATTTCAATCTGAAACTCGGAGGCCGTAAGTATCAGGGCAACATAGCGTACAGATCCTGCATACAGGATATGGGATGGCAGGCATGGAAACCGGGCGGTGAGATGTCAGGCACATCTGGCGAGGGCAGGGCTGTGTTCGGTGTTCAGATAATGCTGACAGGTCATGTTGCCAATTATTATGACATCAGTTACAGAGTTAATCTTCAGACTTCCGGCTGGCAGGACTGGGTCAGCAACGGAACAGTCTCAGGCAAGATCGATGAGCCTGTCATCGGACTTGAGATAAAGCTTGAAGCAAAAAAGGGTGATATAAGAGATACTGCATGGACAATAACAGAGTATAGCGATGACAGCGGCAATCAGGCCGAATTCTATACAATGAAGAACAACGATGACGGAACATTGATAGTGATCGATGGCGGATACGATGCAAACACTGAACAGGTCCGCTCGATAATCAACATCAACGGCGGCAAAGTGGATCACTGGTTCCTCACCCATTACGACGAGGATCATGCATGTGCGTTCAATAGTATTTATGCCGATCCACAGGGCATAGAGATAGGAGCGGTTTACTGCACGCCTCTTGATTACGACTACTACCTTGAGTGTGCTGCCGAGAGATGGTGGGATGTTCCCTGGGTCTATGAGACATTCTTAGCACAGACTGCAGGCGACGACAGGATCCACTATCTTGCCCGTGATGATGTTTTCGAGATCGACGGCCTTACCATTGAGGTTTTCAATTCCTATGACCAGATGATCGTTGATACCGGTTCCGCCGACGTGGCGAATTATGGTTCGTTACTCTTTAAGATCTCAGGTGAGAAAGATACTTTCCTTGTTTGCGGAGATGTTTACGGCGATCTTTGGATCCAGCTTTCCGATATGTACGGAGAAAAACTCGAAGCCGAGTATGTCCAGCTCGGTCATCATGGCAACAACCATGTTCCTCCGGAAGAATGGGCAGTCGTAAATGCGGATGTAGCATTCTTCGATGGACCTGCCTGGCTTACCGAAAGTGATGACTACGACGCAAAAGCTTTGAATGAGTGGTGTCAGAGCAACGGGATCACGACATATGACTTCGGTACTGCTCCGAACAGCCTCCCGTTTGAGTGATAAGAACGTGGACATAAGCATGCACAGGACATCGGCTGGATGGGCTGGGCAAAGAACGGCGAGTGTGCAGGAACTGCAGGAAGATCTGCAAGACTTGAAGGCATACAGATCGTTCTGGTACCTAAGGGGGGAACAGAACCCGCAGCAACATACGATGGCATTACTTCGGTAACTGAGAAAGCATTTATTGAAGGTTTCTGATATATAGGGAGGGAAGGATTTGAAGATGGATCTTATAAAAAAGAACAGTATGGAAATGCGAAGCACTGCTTTGTTTGTTTTTGTTGCTTTGATCCTTCTGTCGTTCTTCCTTGTAAGGGCAGGTAAATCGTTCGACTGCATTACGGAAAAACCTTCAGCCGACACTGCAGTCATGCTAAGCAGCGGAGAAGTACTCAGACAAGATATCCCGACCGGTATCACTGATATCTCCTCTATCGATATTCTTTTCGGAACATACGGCAGAGAGAACGAAGGAGAACTTATCGTAACTCTGTATGAAGACGGAAATGTTGTCGAGGAATGGGATTGCGATACAGTTGATATAGCGGATGGCGTATACCATCGTTTTGAATTGACTAAGACCTGTCATCTGTCTGATGGTCACGATTACTGTTTTACGGTTGAAAATATATATGATGGAGACAATGCACTGGCCGTATGGACATCCGGTACGGATGATGCGGCAGACAAGATATGTTACAGGCTGGTCTATCCGGATCTGAATATGAAACTGATAGTGACCATAGCTTCGTTAGTGCTCTTTGCGGTTACTGTGTTGCTTGTGATCCTGCCGGTGGATGAACGCATCATTATGACTGTTGTGTTGGCCGGCCTGGCTGCTGCATATCTGCTTATATGTCCATTGGGAATGGCACCAGACGAGAGAAACCATTTTTACCGTGCATTTGAGATAGCTCATGGCAATCTGACATCCCGTAATCTCGGCGCGGATGGCGGCGGAAATGTTCTTCCCGCAGCACTGGAATCGTTCAAGGATGCAAATGCCGTATTGGATTGGAATAACACGGCAGTCCTTGCTTTCCCCAACACATCGCTGTATTCTCCTGTAAGCTATCTTCCGCAGGCTGTCGGAATAAAGATCGCGGAATTGTTCACCGACCGAGCGTACTATATTTTCTTAGGCGGAAGGATTGCAGGAGCCGTAGTCAGTATCGCTTTGTCGGCTGTGAGCATCTGGCTGATCCCGTTTGGAAGAAAGATCATGTTCATGGTCATGCTGTTCCCGCTGACTTTGCAGGAAATGATTTCGATGGCACCTGACGGATTTACCATCAGTCTTGCAATGTTCCTGTTTGCATATGTGCTTCATTTGCGGTATAGGGAAGGGAAGATCAGGAAGAGGGACTATTCTATCCTTGCAGTCATATGTATCCTACTGTCCTTGTGCAAGATAGTATATGTCGTACTGGTGCTGCTGGTGCTGCTTATCCCCAAGGAAAAGTTCAAGCACAGCAAAGGCAAAACCATTTTCAATATCGTTTTGCTGGTGTCATCTGTAGGGGTAAATCTTATTTGGCTGAGCATATGCTCGAAGTATCTTATCGAATTCCAGCCTGGAGTAGATACTCCTGCTCAGATTATGGGCATTCTCAGTAATCCGTTCGGATACTACATGACTGTCGTCAGGACATTGACTGAATACGGGGATTTCTATATCCATACTATGATCGGTTCTTACATGGGAGCCTTGAACATCAAGATAACGCCATTTGTATGGGTGCTTTATCTTGTCGTGTTTGTATCGATGATTGCAGGAAGCAAAGAAAGGATACCTGACATCCGCAAATGGGATAAGTACATTCTTTTCTTTGTGTTCTTGTGCTGCTCTGCACTGATAGTCACAAGCGAATATGTACAGTGGACCTCAGTGGGAAACAGCCTGATCATTGGCATCCAGGGCAGGTATTTTATCCCCTTGATCACATTGCTTGCGTTCGCGGTAATGTATTGCATTCGCGGACATAAGAGCAGGGCTGCCGATGAATTTGTCAGCGGTCCAAGGGGAAGCTATTATTACATCCTGCTCCTGATGTTCAACGGGATAACGATCCTGGATATTATCCACTACTACAATTATTACAGCATCTGATGCGATAAGGGACCGGATAACGAAGTGGCAGAAGGCGGTATTAAAACCAAAGACCCTGTAGTCGAATTCCTGAGGATCATCGGAACTCTGATGGTTATAGGAACGCATGTGAAGCTTCCGAATACCGTGGACGGCATTCCGGTCAAGACTAACATCCTGATATCTTGTTTTGCCGGTGACGGCGTTACCGTATTCTGGGTGATACTGGGGTTCTTCTTGCTTGGCGGTGAATACATCCCCAAGATTAAAGGTCTTTGCAAAAAAGTCTTGCTGCCGTTAGCAGTCTTTACATTGTTCCTGTTCTTCTTCTACGGTTTTATCATGGACGGAGATATAGTGAAGAGTGTGAGCCATCCGATCGAAGACTACGGCAATCTGGTAACTGATGGATTGTTCAAATGGCATAATGTCGTCTCCGGCGGGGCACATCTTTGGTTTTTGTATGTCTATGCCGTGATGATATTACTCTTCCCGGCCTTGAAAGGCGTCAGGGAATTCACCGCTAAGATACCAAAACGGGATCTGGTCCTTACTTGTGTATTACTGGGATTACTGCTGATAAATGATATCAGGCTTGATGGTCTGCTAACGATATCAACGGCATCATTCGGTTCGGTGCGCGGTGCATTCATCATCATATTGTACGGTGACATCCTGTATCGAAACAGGGAAATGTTCGAAGGAAAGAAATTATTGGGGATCGCAGGGTTATGCCTGTTCGTTATCACCAACATTGTCAGGGCTTACATTCAGTACAGATGTTATTCTCTGGATCCGATATCTGAGGAACCCATCTTCTGGTACACGAGTTATGCCGTACTATGCACGACCGGCCTGGTGGTCTTCGGTTACGGATTCTCGGATCTGATCAAAAAGTTTGGCAAAGTGATCGCACATATCGGGTCGAGGACTTTCTGCGTTTATCTGTTCCACTTTGTAATACTTCTCAAGTTGAGCAGTCTCGGGCTCAGCAGCTGGCTGAACGCCAATCTGTTGCCGTATCCCGGTCCTGCAGTCTATACGTTGGCATACATGCTGATCGTTTTCGCGGTGTCGTATGTGTTCGGCGAACTGGTCATGGGGCTTATATCGATTATCAAAAGAGCATTGCATTCTTCCGGTACTGCTTCCCGTGTGTAGTTTTCCCACGCTATTTATATTATAATAATATGCGAATTCTTAACGGAGGTACCTGATATGAAAGGTATAGTTCTGGCCGGCGGATCCGGCACGAGGCTTTATCCTCTTACGATGGTTACGTCAAAACAGCTTCTGCCTGTCTATGACAAACCGATGATCTACTATCCGCTTTCGGTCCTGATGTCTGCGGGAATAAGAGATATCCTCATCATCTCGACCCCTTCCGATACTCCCAGATTTGAGGAGCTCCTGAAGGACGGATCACAGTTCGGAATCAATCTCTCATATAAGGTCCAGCCTTCACCTGACGGACTTGCCCAGGCATTTATCCTCGGCGAGGAATTCATAGGTGACGACAACGCAGCCATGATACTTGGCGACAACATCTTCTCCGGCCACGGACTCCGTGACAGACTGAGGAATGCCGTTGAGAACGCAGAGACCGGCAAGGGCGCTACCGTTTTCGGATACTATGTTGAAGACCCTGAGAGGTTCGGTATCGTAGAGTTCGATAAGAACGGCACTGCCATCTCCATCGAAGAAAAGCCGGCGCAGCCCAAGAGCAATTACTGCGTAACGGGACTGTATTTCTATGACAACAAGGTTGTCGAGTATGCCAAGAACCTCAAGCCTTCTGCAAGAGGCGAGCTCGAGATTACGGATCTTAACAGGATCTACCTTGAGCAGGGCAAGCTTAATGTCGAGATCATGGGACAGGGTTTCACATGGCTCGATACGGGTACGCACGAGAGCCTCTTTGATGCAGGCAACTTCGTAAAGACCGTTGAGCAGCATCAGCACCGCAAGATCGGATGCCTTGAGGACATCGCATACAACAACGGCTGGATAGATAGAAGCGGAGTCGAGGAAGCCATCAAGAAGATGGGCAAGAGCCAGTACGGTCAGTACCTGCAGGCAGTCTTAGACGGCAAATACATTAACAAGATCAAATAAATCAAGGAGCAAAAGATAATGAACGTAATTGTTACAGGCGGAGCGGGATTTATAGGCGGTAATTTTGTTTACCACATGCTGGGCAAATACCCTGATTACAAGATCATCTGCATCGACTGCCTTACTTATGCAGGCAACATGTCGACTCTCGCAGAGGCCATGAAGAATCCTAACTTCAAGTTCTACAAGACAGACATCACTGACAGAGAAGCAATCTATAAGATCTTCGAAGACGAGAAGCCGGATGTTGTAGTCAACTTCGCAGCTGAATCTCACGTTGACCGTTCCATCGAGAACCCCGAGATATTCCTTAAGACCAACATCCTGGGAACTCAGGTCATGATGGACGCTTGCCGCAAATATGGAAATATCAGATATCACCAGGTATCTACGGACGAGGTATACGGAGACCTTCCGCTCGACAGGCCTGACCTCTTCTTCACAGAGGAGACACCGATCCACACGAGCAGCCCTTATTCCTCATCGAAGGCAGGTGCAGACCTTCTTGTTCTCGCTTACTACAGAACATACGGACTCCCCGTAACTATCTCGAGATGCTCGAATAACTACGGTCCTTATCACTTCCCCGAGAAGCTGATCCCTCTCATGATCGCCAATGCGCTGAACGACAAGCCGCTCCCGGTATACGGCGAGGGCGTCAATGTGCGTGATTGGCTCTATGTTGAGGATCACTGCAAGGCGATCGATCTCATCATCCACAAAGGTAAGATCGGTGAAGTCTACAATGTCGGCGGACACAACGAGATGAGGAACATCGACATCGTTAAGCTCATCTGCCAGAAGCTCGGCAAGCCTGAGTCTCTCATTACTTATGTAACTGACCGTAAGGGCCACGACATGAGATATGCGATCGATCCCACAAAGATCCATAATGAGCTCGGATGGCTTCCTGAGACCAAGTTTGCCGATGGTATCGACAAGACCATCGAATGGTATCTGACACACAAGGAATGGTGGGAAGACATCATTTCCGGTGAATACCAGAACTACTACGAGAAGATGTACGGAGACAGGTAAGTGAAGTTTTTTGTAACGGGTGTCGGAGGCCAGTTAGGCCACGACGTAATGAACGAACTTGCATCAAGAGGCTACGAAGGAGTCGGTTCGGATATAGCGCCCGTGTACAGCGGTGTTGCTGACGGTTCAGCGGTTACCTCCATGCCTTATGTGCAGCTCGATATTACTGACAGCAATGCAGTCATGTCCGTTATCTCCGAGGTCAAGCCCGATGTTATCGTTCACTGCGCAGCTTGGACGGCTGTTGACGCGGCAGAAGACGAAGAGAACAAGGCAAAGGTACACGCCATCAATGTTGACGGTACAAAGGCCATGGCAGACGCAGCTGCTTCCGTAGGCGCGAAAATCTTCTACATCAGCACGGATTATGTTTTCGACGGGCAGGGCGATGCTCCCTGGCAGCCCGACTGCAAGGACTATGCCCCGGTTAATTACTACGGACAGACCAAGTTAGAAGGCGAGCTTGCGGTAGCAGGAGCTACAGACAAGTTCTTCATCGTGAGGATCGCGTGGGTTTTCGGCAGGAACGGAAAGAACTTTATAAAGACCATGCTGAATGTCGGCAAGACTCATGACCGCGTCAGAGTCGTTAACGATCAGATCGGCACGCCTACATACACCATAGACCTCGCAAGACTTCTGGTCGATATGGCCGAGACCGATAAATACGGTTACTACCATGCCACCAACGAAGGCGGATACATCTCCTGGTATGACCTTACCTGCGAGATATACAGACAGGCCGGCATGAGCGATAAGGTCTCGGTCGAGCCCGTAACCACTGAAGAATACGGCCTTTCAAAGGCTGCAAGACCTAAGAACTCAAGGCTTGATAAGTCAAAGCTTACAGAAAGCGGATTTACTCCCTTGCCGACATGGCAGGATGCTTTAGGAAGATATCTGAAGGAGATAGAAGAATAATGGAACAGTTTGTTTTTGAGAAGACTGCGATCGACGGCGTTCTGGTAATCACACCTAATGTTCACGGTGATGACAGAGGATACTTCATGGAGACATACCAGAAGGATCTGTTCGCACCTCACGGCATCGATAAGGAATTCGTTCAGGACAACCAGAGCAGGAGCTCCAAGGGCGTCCTCAGGGGCCTCCATTTCCAGACAGACCACACCCAGGGCAAGCTCGTAAGAGTAACGATGGGTTCCGTATTTGATGTTGCAGTCGATGTAAGACCGGGTTCCGAGACATTCGGAAAGTATGTCGGTGTCATTCTTACTGCAGAGAACAAGAAGATGTTCTGGGTACCCGAGGGTTTTGCTCACGGCTTCCTGGTATTGGAAGGACCTGCGGAGTTCTCATATAAGTGCACTGACGTATATACACCTTCTGCCGAGGGCGGCATTCCTTACGATGATCCGGATATCGCCATCGAGTGGCCTAAGCTTGACTGCGAGTATGTTACGAGCCCCAAGGACAAGGAACATGCGGCATTCAAGGACCAGGATTTTGAGTGGGCAAAAAAGTACAAATAATTTGATATTTAATCGCAGCCTGGTTTATAATGATTCCTATAAGGGGGAGCGTTATATATGAAGGGTGCATGTAGATTAATAGCTTTCTTTATGGCAGCATCCGTTATTATCGGATTGCTGCCGTTATATTCTTCGGCTGCGGTTGCAGGGATCAAGATGTCGGGCACTTGCCATGTGCAGGATATCGGTGACGTAGAAGGTGTCTGGGATGATGCCGAAGGCTCGCTGACGTTGGGCACAAGAGGCCAGGGCAGAAGGCTTGAGGCCATTACCATCAACTTGGAGAACACCACCGGTGTTGACGGTTCGCTTGAATACAGAACGCATGTTGAGAATATCGGCTGGCAGGATTATGTTGCGGCTGGCACGATGGCGGGAACACAGGGACAGTCCCTTCGCATCGAAGGCATTGAGATCCGCCTGACGGGAGATCTTGCAAATTCCTATTCCGTTCAGTACAGAGCTCACATACAGGACTATGGCGATTCGCAGGGTTTCGTATATGACGGTGCTCTCGCAGGAACGACCGGTGAGTCAAGAAGAGTCGAAGAGCTTCAGATCAAGATCGTACCCAAGGGTTCTGACACTTCGATGAGCGTCAAATATCACACTCACATCCAGAATGTCGGATGGGAGACTGAGTGGAAGACAGACGGTGCTCCTTCGGGCACGACTGGCGAATCCAAGCGTCTTGAATCCATTGAGATAATGCTCTCGGGCAATCAGTATTCAGGTTCCATCACATATCACTCCCATGTCCAGAACGTCGGATGGGAGACAACCTGGGCCGCTGACGGTGCGCCGAGCGGATCTTCCGGCAAGAGCCAGAGGCTTGAGGCCATAGAGATCAAGCTCGACGGCGAAGTTGCCAATTACTATGATGTCTATTACAGAGTTCATGCGCAGAACTACGGCTGGCTCGGTTGGGCAAAGAACGGAGAGATGGCAGGAACTTCAAGGATGTCCTTAAGGCTTGAGGCAATTCAGATCGTTCTGGTTGCCAAGGGCAGATCGGCTCCCGGAGACGTATGCGGCATCACGAGCGTTGTATCAGAGTCTTGTGAGATCAATGACGGGCCTGAGGTATTGCCCGAGCCTTGGCCGTATCCAGAAGTGACTGCTTTCGCGCAGAGCTTCAGCAGTAAGACGAAGTATCTGATCCTCGTAGACAGAGCAGCATGCATGGTCTATGTTTTCGAAGGTTCCAAGGGTAACTGGAGTCCGGTGAAGTATTTCCCGTGCAGTGTCGGCAAGAAGTCGACGCCGACAATAACCGGTTCGTTCGAGACGAGCATCAAGGGTAAGTATTTCGACCCGAAGAGCGGCGGAAGATGCTGGTATTACACGATCTTCAAGGGCAACTATTACTTCCATTCGGTAATCTACGATTATAATCCGCAGCCTGTTAACGTAATCGACGGAACTATGGGTGCATGGGTATCGCATGGTTGCGTAAGACTTAATCTCGAAGATGCAAAGTATATCTACGATGATATTCCGTCAGGAACAAAGGTCTATATTTACAACTAAAAACGAAAGATTGTTTTTACTCTCTACGGTCCTCCGCACTTCGCTCGTGCGGAGGCCGTTGTTTTCATGAATGGATTGGTTTGATAGAATAACTCTATGACTATTCCTGAAAACAAGAAAACAGTACGAAGTTCCAACTATGAGCTTTTGAGAATACTGCTCATGGTCATGATACTGGCGGGGCATTTTGTATCCCAGTCCGGTGCCATGGCTGTCCAGACCGGAGCAAACAGGATATTTACTTATATCCTGGCGTATAGTCCGCGTATTGCGGTCAACGGATTCCTCATGCTCGGCTGTTTCTTTATGGCAGGATCGGGCTTCAGGAGTAAGAGGATTATCACCATCTGGCTTCAGGAATTCTTCTATGCCGTCGGAATAACTGCGGCTGTATACTTTGCGGTTCCGGGAACAGTCAGTCTGTCTAACATTGCATGGGCGGCTTTCCCGATCTTCAATTTCAACGTCGAGCACTGGTATGTGTCTGTCTATCTGACATTGATGTTCATTGCTCCATTCCTTCAGAAGATCACGGAATTAAGCGAGAAGTATCTGCGCAGTCTTAGTATAGTGCTCCTGGTATTCGTTTCCTTGTGGAGTACATTCCACGGCATGGAGGATGTTTATCTGGACTGCCTTGCATGGTTCGTCTGCGTTTTCATCTTCATGAGTTATGCCAAGAAATACCTGCTCGTTAAGCTTAAGGGAAAGTGGAGATGGCTGTTCATATCTGTCGGCACTTACGCACTGTTTGTGGCGGTCATCCTGGTGAATGTCGTTACCGGCGGAGCACATCACAAGCTTGCAGTGGTTGCCGACCGCGCCGCTACAATGCTCCTTGACTATAAGTCCTTACCGAACCTGTTCATCGCATTCACTTTGTTCGTATTCTTCTCCAGGTTAGAGATAAAGCCCAACAAGGCGATCAACTATGTCGGAGGTTCGACTCTTGCGGTATACATAGTCCACCAGACGACGGCTCTCAGCAACATCCTCTGGATAGACATACTTCATGCGGATCTGTTTGCTGAAGGCCGGATATGGCCCGTTTATGTGCTGGGCGTGATCGTAGCGATCTTTGCCGTAGTGACTCTTGCGGACAAACTGCGCGTAGCCCTGCTTGAGACGCCCATAGCAAATTCCAGACCTGTGGGATTCATCTGCAAAAAGATCGACGGATTTTATACCGGCATCGACGGAGTAAAGGTAAAGGGATGGAGCAAGGAAGAGACCAGGTTCGATTGGAAGACTGTTTTGGTGACGGCTGTTCTTCTGGGCGCGATGACGGCAGGAGTGGTGCTTTTCGCCGGATGGGGACAGACAGCATCAGGAGATGACGGCAGCCTTGAGACGATCTCGCTTTCCGGTATGAGCTGGAATGCGGATAAGTACATAACTTCCGGAATATCCAAGAATGAGAAGGTGTTTACCTGGACTGACGGCAAAGAAGTCGAGATGAAGCCCATTGATGTCAGCGGTTATGCAGAAGGCGGCAAGGGCCTCGCGCTTGTCATAGATGTGGCAGATACATATAACGGCGGGCAGAAGGTCTTGATATACCAGGACGATGCACTTGTGTATGAGGGTAAGATCGAAGGCGAAGGTCAGATAACAGCCCCTCTTAATGACGCGGATATACTTAACATAAGAATTGAATTACCCGATGCGGTATCACCGGCCGAATCGGAAGGCAGCGGTGATGACCGCGTGCTTGCACTTCAGCTGACGAAGATCTCTTTAGTCTACTCCGAGTAAGTTAACGGCTATCGAACCGACCTTGACCTTGCTGTCGTTCTCGATCACGTAAGTGGTGAGACGGTCTGAATCTATCTGAGTCGTTACATCACAGCAAGCCTCAGAATCGTAATAGGTTATCTCATATTTGGCAGGATAAGATGTGACGAAGACGATATCGCCTGTGGTCACCCACTGTTTCTCCGGCATGTATGCATTGTCGATAACGACGTAGTAGCCGGCGTCTGCGTATTCCACATATCTGAACTCGGCATATTCATAGCCGGGTGTGTAAGTGTCGCTTAAGACGGCGTAGTCATTGATGAGTGTCGCATCGCGGCCGAGCTCATAATCCGTGTATACATCACTTCTGGAGATATCCAGGTGAAGTCCGCTGTATTCCGGAACATAGAACACATCTGCCGTGCTCTCTTCCGCGATGTCACTAGTGAAAAATGCGAAGAATGCCTGAGATCTGTATGATATCTGAGAACCTGTTGCCGCAGGTACTTCGCGGTAGAAGTGATTGATATTTGATGTGATCGTAGCGGCGAGTGCAAGGCCGCAAACGGCGATCGCATATGACGGAACATACAAGAAGACTTTGCGTCCCGCAAAGAAATTCACGATAAGACATCCGAGGCAGGACAGGAACAGAGCCCAGCCGAAATAGCATATCGAGGAGGGAACATAACCTGTTGCATTAAGTCCCAGTACCCAGTACTGATAGTTGGAAGTCATCGCGTGGGGGATCGAGAAAGTGAGCGCTTCCAGAAGGCCTGATGCACTAAGAAGTGCAAGCCTGATATTAAGAGACTTGCGCTCGTCCTTATCCTTCTTCTGATAATCCTTTACCGCGCATACGCAGAGCATCGCGGTAGCTACGGCCATCATCAGGCCGAAAGCAAGTGCGAGTCTTGTGCTGGATGTTACGACATGCACAGGGTTGAAAGACTGTCCGGAATTCTGGGCATGTGTAAGAGGAAGAAGCGAGAACGTAAATGTCTTCCAGGTAGCAACAAAGCCCTGGAAATGACCGAGGCCGCCGTCGGAAGTCAGCGGCATATCCACGACGGGGTGAGCCTTGAGGTAAGCAAGTATGCCGACGAAAAGAAGCCCTGTACCGCCGTGCGGCAGGAGATGGAGGATGCATCTTCCGATGCTCTTCTTTACACCGTACTTCTTGCGTTCCTTAACTGCATAAGCCACTGAGATGAGGATGTATATGAAGCATGCCATGATAAAAGGCTCATATGTCTGCATCGACTCGTAGTAGCAGAAGCAGCTTAGTATGATGCGGATGACATTGGTCTTCTTGCCGTCCTTAAGATGGGCAAACCAGCTGTCGTAGAGCCAGATGCCTACGGCCATCATTGCTATTCCGTACATGAAGTCGACGGGATAGCATGTCATAAGGTTGTGGTTAAGGTCTATCTGGATGAATGCGGAGAAGAAGCAGGCGAAGAAGAAACCATAGTAAGGTCTTGTCTTCTTTGCCACTATCCATGAGATTATTCCGACTGCTGTCCAGATGGGTACCTGCTGCACCAGCCAGATAATGGTATAGTTGCCTGTCTTATCCAGGATCTGTCTTATGGTGACTACGAGCGGGAACAGGAAGCTGGCACGGCCTCTGGCAAGGCAGAAATCCATCGTGTTCTTATACAGGAACCCGAAATCGTTCATCCTCGCCGTAACAAAATCCACCATTGAATCATGGCATCCCAGTACGGTGTTCCTTAAGAACCAGCATATGAACAGAGCCATTGCAAGCGCTGATAATCCCAGCACCGCATTGCAGATCTTGTATGTGTTCTTCCTGATAAACTCCATTGATTATCCTTCCGCGTAATCGATCGTTATCGTATCAGGATCGACCTCATTGCTGTTTTGTATCAGGAATGATCCGAACCTTCCGCCTTCCAGGTTGACCGTGACGGTCTCGCCTGCCGTAGAGTCATAGTAAGTCACAACGATAGGGCCCGGCTTTGCCGTGACGATTACGATGTCGCTCGTGGTGATCCAGTCTTCTTCGGGATCAGCCGGATTGTCGGGCAGGAAATAGTATCCTGCCACCATGACGCCGTTATATCTGAATTCTGCAGTAACGGGGAAGTTCGCGGCATTCGCGCGGAACTCATCTGCATTGTTGCAGAGGGTAACGGGCCTTCCGAGCTCGAAGTTGGCATAGTCGTTGTTGATGTTGAGGAATCCGTGTATTCCGCCGTAATCGGGAACATATATGTAATCAGCATTAAGAGCCTCGATGTCGTCGCTGGTGACAAACGCGTAGAATGCCAGGCCTTTCTTGGAAAGACAGTTGCCTGCAGCAGCTTCAGCATTGAGGTAGAGTTCGTTGATCCCTGCGGTAAATGCGGTTCCGCATGCAAGGCAGAGTGCGGCGATGACGTAAGCGGGAATGTGGATATAGTTTTTGCGGTTGGACAGGAAGTTCGCGATGAGGCTTCCCGCGCAGATGAAGAACAGCGTCCAGCCGAAGTAGCAGATGACGCCCGTCATGTATCCTTTCGCGCCGGCACCGCAGACCCACTGCTGGTACTTTGAGTCGATGCCGAGAGGGATGTTGAAAGACATTGCCCATGCAAGGCCGGTAAGTCCCAGTGCGCCGAGAGTATAGTTGGTGTTCTTCTGTTCTTCCTTGGAAGCCTGGGGGAATCTCTTAAGTATGCACATAAAGAGCATGACCGTTGCTATGACCATGACCAGAGTGCAAAGACCGGTGAAGGGATCCGTGAAAATGGAAGCGAGCACAGCCGGCTTGTCGATCTCTGCGCGGTGCCTCAAAGGAAGCAGGGAGACCGAGAAAGTAAACCATGTCGGGAGGAAGAATCCGAGTGCGCCGGGTTCGCCTGAAGACAGGGTACCTTCGACTATTGGATGTGTCCTGACGTAAGCGACAATGCCGACATAAAGTGCGCCGGTGATCCCGTGGGGTATGAGATGCAGAAGGAACATGCCAAACCACTTTTTGCCGTATTCCTTGCGCATCTTAAAGGCATAGGCGATGGATATGACGGCATAGCAGAAGCATGCCATCAGGAAAGCCTCGTATACCTGCATTGCTTCGTAGTAGCAAAGGCAGCTGAAGATGAGCCTTATCCAGTTCGTTTTCTTTTTCTTGCCGAGATGCGCCAGCCAGCCGTCATACAGATACAGACCTGCGATCGTAAGCGTCAGTCCGTACATGAAGTCGAGCGGATAGCAGGTCATCAGGTTGTGGTCTATGTCTATCTGGACGAACGCGCAGAAGAAAGCCGCGAAATAGATACCGTAGTAAGGCTTGGTCTTTTTGCCTACGATAAAAGAGATCAGGAATACGTTGATCCAGATGGGGACCTGCTGAAGGAGCCAAACCGCCGCAAAGTTGCCGGTGCCGTTCACCCAGTACCTGAAAGCGACAATGAGAGGGAACAGAAAGCCGACTCTGCCGCGCTGGAGGTTGAACGTCCTCGCGTGTTCATAGGCAAATTCCAAAGACCACATGCGGGAATACGTGAACTCGGCCATGGAATCGTGACAGCCCAGCACGGTATCTCGTAAGAACCAGCATATGAGAGATACGAGCGCGAGGCTCGATATCAGTAATACGGCAAGATATATCTTGTACGAACTGCCCTTAAGCCGGTTGTTTGCTTCCATTTGCAATAAATCTCCTGATGACGGTGATCATGCCGGTAACGATGTAGTACACGATTATGGCGATATAGAGCAATCCATCAATAAGGATGGCAGTGTTCATCTCGTTATGGAATCCGTTGTATTCGACATTCGGAAGATATGTGTATGCAAAGGGCACCATAAGGAGTGCCGTGAGTACCAGATAGGGAATATCCTTCGCGCCGAACTCTTCGTCGCCCAAAATCATTATGAACAAAGGCGCGATCAGGTAGCAGGAATTGTAGAGTGCCGAGTTGGGCGTGAGGAAGATCATCAGGGCAGTAGCCAAAAGGATCTTTCTCCAGTTGCATTTGTCGAAGATGAAGATGAATGCGACAAGGATCGTGAAAACCACGCCGCATGCAAGCCAGCTCATCTTGATCACACCGTCGTTGGGCACCTGTCCGTTCATCCTGTACAGATATCCGACAAGACCTGTTATGCCGACATTGTAGTGGAGCCTGTAAGATCCGCCGTCACCGAAATCCAGCACCATGTGATAGAAGTGCCTTGCGTTGTCGATGAACGTTCCCTCGAAGAAGAATATCGGAACGATCGTGGTGACCAGACCGGTTATGACTGATGCGATGAGCTTTTTGAACTTGCGTCCGAAGACGTAGATCATGAGCATATAGACGGGGTAGATCTTGGTAGCCGCAGCGAGTCCGAGGAACACGGCTCCCCAGATCGAATCGGGTTTTTCCTCTTCTATCACGGCCCACATCACGAGGAAGATCGTTGTAAACAGGAGATAGTTGCCTCTGTCTATCGCGAAGAGCACGGGGGTGCTTACCGCAACCAGCGCGAAAAGGATAAATGCGGAAGAGAAATCGTGGAAAGTCTTCTTGCGGCTCTTTAATACGATTACGAGAATGGCGCCTGCCAGAATGCAGACATAGAAGATGGAAACGAGTACCAGTATTGATTTCTGTATGTTGGGATCACCTGATTCGATGATCGCGCCGAACGAATCATACTTACTGTAGTTGGTCACATATGCAAAAGGCAGAGCAAGGACAAGGCTGAGCGGCGGATAATTCGTTGCCCATGAGATATACGGATTGAGACCGTATACCGCCTTGTTGATCTCGTAGAAATCAAGGAATCTTACCGGAGGTGCATAAAGAGGATTGGCTATGGGCCATGCTTCCCCGAGGATATATGTGTGCTGGAAACGGAAGAGCAGGAATATCAGGTTGAAAAGGATAAAGACACCTGCAAAGATCTCAAGTCTTGTCCTGTTATCCGTGTTTGCAAGCTTAAGGTTTGTCATCAGGAATTCTCCGATACGTGATAAAAATACTAAAGAAGTATAACATAATTTTGATTGTATATTATAATAAGAAAACTGTGGGGAGAAATCGGTTTTATCTGTGTTTTGCTTAATTTGAAAAAGCGGGGCATTAATGTAGACTACGGATTATGGCAAGAAAAGTACATTCGGCGGCTAAACATATAGACTTTGTTTTATTCGATATACTGGCACTCGTTATATCGTTTGTAGCCGCATATTTTATAAGAATCGACAGAGCTGATGACGCGGAGTACTTCGAGATGTACCGCGACATGGGCATCCTGATCCTTGTCATCTATCTTGTCATCGTAGCTTTCAACAGCACACACAGTAATATCCTGAAGCGGTCGGCACTGAGGGAAGCCTGGGAAGTCAGCATACTGAACGCCGAGATCATCTCCGTAGTATTCGCAATCCTGTTCGCCAGCAAGTCGACCATCGTCTATTCACGTATCCTGTTCGCGGTATTCATCGCCCTGGACTGCGGTCTCATGTTCATGTTCAGGTCTTTGCGCAAGTTCTTTATCCTGTCCCAGTTCAGGAACGGCAAGAACACTTCGAAGGTCCTGGTAGTAACTTACGAGAAGAACGCAGAACAGATCATCGAGGCTTTGAAGAGCCAGAATACCGGTTACTACGAATATAAGGGCATCATCCTTGAAGGCGAGAGCTCCGAGACTGAGATCAGCCGGATCCCCGTTCTCAAGATGGAGGGTATCCTCGATTACATCAAGGAGAATGCGATCAACGAAGTATTTATCTTCCTCAAGCACGGCGAGAGCGGCAAACTCATGAGCAAGTTCATGATCATGGGTCTCACGGTCCATGTAGGTCTGGACCTCGAACTCAGGAATCTGTCCAACGTTACGATCGACCAGATGGCAAACTATACGATCGTTACTTCCACGATCTCACGCGCCACGGTCGGAGAACTCTTCGTCAAACGCGCCTTTGACCTCCTTGTAGGCGTTATCGGTCTTATCGTTACTGCATTCACGTTTGTTTTCGTGGCACCCATCATCAAGATCCAGTCGCCCGGACCGGTCTTCTTTGTTCAGAAGAGAGTCGGTAAGAACGGCCGCGTGTTCAACATGATCAAGTTCCGTTCCATGTATGTGGATGCGGATTACCAGAAGGCAGCCTTGATGGACCGTAACGAGATGAACGGACCGATGTTCAAGGTCGAAGACGACCCCAGATGTTTCCCTTTCGGAAGGTTCATGCGTCTGGCATCGATCGATGAGCTCCCGCAGTTCTTCAACATCCTTATGGGTGATATGTCCCTCGTCGGAACGAGACCTCCGACGCTCGATGAATTCGAACTTTACAAGACACACCACATGAGCCGTCTGGCCATGAAGCCCGGACTTACCGGCATGTGGCAGATATCGGGAAGATCCAAGATCACCGATTTTGAGGAAGTGGTAAAGCTCGACAATGAGTACATCCGCAACTTCTCGCTGCCTCTGGACATAAAGATTATCTGCAAGACATTCTTTACGGTCTTGAGCCGCAAGGGATCCCAGTGATCTTTTCAGCGGGAGAGCAGATCCTTTTTCCAATAATCAGTCCGAATGAGTTTTGACTCGAATTCCCTCTTATCCTGTATGAGCAGGTTCTGAAGTACAAGTCCGGCTATGAACAGGATTATCGCCGTGAGCATGGCAAATCCGCACGCGATCAGGGTAGGAAATCTGGGTACTAATCCCGTCTGCCAGTATTCGATGAAGACGGGTACCATGAAGCCGATGCTCGTGAGGGCGAGTACGCCTGAGATCATTCCGAAGAACCTTCTCGGCTTGTAGTCGCGGAAGAGTCTTACGATGGTGGCGAGGACTTTGATGCCATCGGAATAAGTGTTGAGCTTTGACACGCTTCCTTCGGGTCTGTCCTTATATTCGATAACGAGATTCTTTATGTACATACCGCGGTGGAGGGCATGGATGGTCATCTCTGTCTCCACTTCAAAGCCCTTGGAAAGAATGGAGATCGTCTTGACGAAAATTAATCCCAACGCCCTGTATCCTGTCATTATGTCCTTGATGTCTGACTTAAAAATGCTGTTGATGGCAGACCTGACGAGAGAGTTTCCCGTGTTGTGGAACGGGCGTTTGTTCTCTTTGAAGTAAGTGCCCGAGAGTCTGTCGCCGATAACCATGTCTGCGCCGTCTTCGAGGACCATGCGTACCATCTCGGGTGCGGACTCGGCAGGATAAGTGCAGTCACCGTCGACCATTACATAGCACTCGGCATCGATCTCGCGGAACATGCGCCTTATGACATTGCCCTTGCCCTGTATGTGTTCATCCCTTACGACGGCTCCGGCTGCTTCGGCTTCTTCCTTGGTGTTGTCCGTGGAATTGTTGTCATAGACATAGATCACCGCCTCCGGCAGACTTGCCTTGAAGTCGGTTACGACCTTCCTTATGGTCTTCCCCTCGTTATAGCAGGGGATCAGTACAGCGATCTTGTCCATTCAAGTAGAATACAACATATTCATTAACTTTTGGGGTGTGCTATTATTTATGCCTATGGGTAATAAAAAGCAAAAGCGCGTATCCCGCGGCATCCTCCGCATCGTGATCGCATCGGTATTGTTCTTTGTCCTGGTGCTCATTGTCACCTCGATGTTCTGGTGCATGGGTGTCTGGCATGACATCACCGTGGACGAGATTCTGTTCCACCTGAACGCCCCCATCGAGGGTACGGCGGACAATGTCATGACGGGCTTTTACCTCAAGGCGCTCCTTCCGGCAGTCCTCATTACTGCCGTCTTTACGGCAATTCTTGCCGCTCTCAGAAAAAGACCGAAGCCCCGGAAAGCCTTCAAGATCGGATCCTGGGCAACCGCAGGAATTGCATTCGTCCTGGCGCTTGTCCTTTTCTGCAACCAGTACGGAGTCATAGGTTATATCAGTTCACAGCTCAGCGCATCTGACTTCATCAGCAGGAACTATGTTGATCCGGGCAGCGTTGCGATTAACTTCCCCGAGCAGAAGCGCAACCTCATATACATCTATCTTGAATCAATGGAAGATACCTATGCGGACACGGGCTCAGGCGGCGCATTCGAAGAGAACGTCATCCCTGAGTTAACGACGCTCGCGCTCGAGAACGAGTGTTTTGCCGGAGATTCGGGCTTCCTGGACGGAGGCTATGTCACAACGGGTACGACCTATACGATGGCCGCACTTCTGGCACAGACATCAGGCATCCCCATGAACAGTAACGGCAGTATCGGCAACGCCGCTTCGTCTTACGCGGATTCCTTCTATCCCGGTGCTACCGTCTTAGGCGACATCCTTGCAAAAGAAGGCTACAACCAGATGTTCATGTGCGGTTCCGTCGCGTATTTTGGCGGCAGGGAACTGTATTTCGAGGGGCACGGCGGATACAAGGTCTTTGACTACAAGTACGCCGAACTGAACGATTACATCCCCAAGGGCTACAAGGTCTGGTGGGGCTACGAGGACTCGAAACTGTTCGACTTCGCAAAGGAGCAGATCCTCGAGATGGCAGCAGATGACGCCCCCTTCAACTTTACGATGCTCACGGCGGACACGCATTTCGAGGACGGGTATCTGTGCGATCTGTGCGGCTCAACCTACGGTGACCAGTATTCCAATGTAATGGCGTGCTCTTCCTCGCAGGTGTACGAGTTTGTCGAGTGGGCCAAGCAGCAGGATTTCTATGAGAATACGACGATAATCATCAGCGGCGACCACACCACGATGGACAGCGATTACTGCGAGAATCTTCCTTCCGACTATGTGAGGAAGACCTACGTATGCGTGATCAATCCCGCATGTGAGTGCGAGACTTCGGACAGGCGTGAATATACTACGCTCGACATGTTCCCGACGACGCTTGCGGCCCTGGGCTGTGAGATTGAAGGGGACAGACTGGGCCTGGGGACGAACCTGTTCTCGTCAAAGCCGACTCTGCTTGAAGAGTACGGGGCGGAGTTCTTAGATAACGAACTTGCCAAGAAGACCGACTTTTATGAGACGATAGGAAGCTTTGACAACCTGACATCAGACATCATGAAACACCTGAGATATATTGATCTTCAGACTGAACTTACCGATTCGGGCGAGCTTAAAGTCGAATTCTGGGGCATCGAGAATGCCGGCCTTGAGATCGCATCAGTAAGGGGAGAGTTCTATTCGGGCGATGTATTGGTAGCCTCGTGTGACTTTGCCCTTCAGCAGGACAAGACATATACGGGTTCGCTTGACCTGAGTTCGCTGTCTTTCCGCGATGTGTACACCGGCACGATGAAGATCTTCGCGACTGACACAGACGGCGTGGAGCATGTGGCATTCGTGAACGACGACAACATCTCAGTGATATCCTGTGACGACTTGGGTTCTTACCTTGATATGCTTGCAGGCCTTGAAGATGTGACCGTTCTGGTCGGCGTTAAGGACGAGGCTTCCACGAACCTGACGGCTGCGGACTGCGAGGCGTTCGAGAAGCTCGGAGTATCGTGCGACCTGATCGGAGGCTTCGGTTATTCGTACTATGCGGTCTGCGGCGGCGGAGTGTATGAATCTGCTTCGTCGGATGAGATGATACAGGTTTCCGGCACGCTTGGAGACGGAACGCCTTATGAGATAACGAGTGCGGGTGCCCAGACCGGCAAGGTCTGCTCGATAGAGATCGGCAATGCCGAGTATGCTTTGAATACCAGAGGCTTTAATTTCGTTGTATACGATAACAAGACAGGCGTGGTGGTGGACCGTCAGGTGTATGATGTCTACGATCTGACCTCGAAGTACATGCTTACCGATGAGACGGTGGAGTTCACTTATTCATACGACGCTTCTGCGAATACGCTGGATGTGTATGTCGGAAGTTCGGACCTGGAGGTGCTCGAATCGCACAACCCGTATGTCTATATGTTTATCTGGTCAGGCGACAAGCCCGAAGCCATCAATAAGATAGCGTTTACCAAGGATACTGACAGCGAAGGACGCGTGTGTTTCGTTGCCGAAGACGTCGATCTGAAAGGTTACGATCCGTCCTCATTCGGCATAATGCTGTTCCTCAAGTGCCAGGATACGGGCTTTGTCGATTACAAGACGAAGGTGTACGGCAGCCTGACTTGACATCGGTGTTATAATCGACATATATCGAAAACCCAAAGAGGAGATCCGTCCATGGCAAGACCCGTCAAGGTCAGAAGAGTCTGCGAAGAGCCCAAATATACGCGTTTCGTGCCTGTAGGTGCCGAGAAGATAGACGCGGTCGTGCTTTCCATAGAAGAGTTTGAGGTCATGCGCCACGTTGATTATCAAAAGATGACCCACGAGGAGTGCGCACGTCACATGGCCATATCGCGCACCACGGCGACCGAGCTCTACGAGACCGCAAGGACAAAGATCGCGGACAGTCTCATCAACGGCAAGGTCCTCTGTATTGAAGGCGGTAATTACAAGGTCTGCGAAGGCGCGTCCGGCTGCAAGGCACTGCACGGTGAAGCAAAGTGCGGTGAGAAGTGCGGCGGCAAGGAGTAGAAGTCAGAACTTGAATTCCGGGATCAGATCATCTCCGGTTGAATTCATCTCCTGAACAAAAGCGTTTGTCTGGCCGAGATCAGCCAGTAATTCACACATAAGATCATAATGTCCGGGGGCAAGTGTCCTCTTGAGACGGCTGTCTGCCGCGGGATCGGAAAGCACTTGCGGCATCGGCGTATACTGGCTCATCAGGCTGATATAGATCTTGTTTCCGTAGCGCGAAGTCAGGTATTCAAGGATGCGGCGGGTGTCAAAAAGGCATCCGGGGAGCATCAGGTGGCGCACTATAACGCCTTTCTTCATCAGTCCGTCTTCGATAACGGGATCGCCGATCTGGCGCACCATCTCATCTATTGCCATACAGCACACTTGGAAATAATCCCTGCAATGAGCGAACTTTGATGATATATCCTGCGAATAGAACTTCATGTCCGGCATGTAGATATCGACCAGACCATTCAGCATCCGCAGGGTCTGAACGGAATCGTAGCCGGAGGAATTCACGGCCACGGGGATCTTCAGTCCCTTCGACTTTGCAAGAATCAAAGCTTCGGCCACAGACGGCGCGAAATGCATCGGCGTAACAAGGTTGATGTTATGGGCTCCTTGATCCTGAAGCTCAAGGAAGATCTCCGCAAGTCTCGGGGGATCCGCCTCCTCGGCATGGCCGGTAGGTCCTTTGGATATCGCGTTGTTCTGGCAGAAAACGCAGCCCGTACCGCACCCCTCAAAGAAGACGGTCCCGCTTCCGGAGGTGCCGGATATCACGGGTTCTTCTCCGTAATGGAGTTTATAAAGATTTACGAGCGGTATGTCCTTGCATCTGCAAAACCCCGCCGAAACTGTGCGGTCTACTCCGCAGCGTCGGGGGCACAGGTTGCAACATTTGTACGGGTTGTCCATGCAAATGATTCTACACTAATTTGACCTCAGTGATAAAATGTGTGAGATATGAGAGAAGTGGATTTTCCAAATGAAGGCAGGCCGCCCGTAAGATCAGCAGATCCTGCGGTCAGAAAGGCAGCCGAACACGCCAGGAATGCGCAGCATCAAGGCAGGCCCGCAAGACCTGCAAATGCGGCCAAGAGACCTGCCCCCAGGAAGCAGCAGCCGAAGCAGAAGAAGTCCCGCGTGGGATTTCTTATGTTCCTTTTTGTCTGCGCGATATTCATCATGGTCGTATACCGCTTCTTCGTATTCATGACCGACGAGGCAAAGAAGGTCATTCCGGAAGTTACGACAGAAGTTGCTTCCCCTGTTACTTTGGATTACTACTTCACCGAAGCTCCCGTCATATCCGATCTGGTGAGCTGCAATCTTGATTTTGCGACAGTTAATTATGCGGTCCCGCAGGATGTTTACTTCACCATCACGATGTACTACAGGAACTACCCTTGTGTCCTGCATGTTGTGGATACGACTCCTGCCACGGCCGAGGCCATACCGCAGACGATGTTCTCCGTTGACGAGGTGCCGCCCGCAGAAGAGTGCATAACCGGCATCACGGATGCGACTGCCGTCACGGTGGCATGGGCCGAGGAGCCTGACATCAGCGACGGAGGAGAGATGAGTTTCGATGTCCTCCTTACGGATGCATGCGGCAACGTATCTACGGTTGCGGTGCCGTTCTCTGTCACGAAAGACACCACTGCACCCGTTATCACCGGAACCAAGGACATCGAAGGCTACTGCGACGACCCGATAACATACAAGGAAGGCGTCACGGTCACCGACAACTACGACGACAATCCGGTACTTTCCATCGATAACACCGCAGTGGACATCTACGCGGCAGGTGAGTACACGGTCATCTATACTGCAACAGATTTCAGCGGCAATTCTTCCACGGCCGAGATCACAGTCACCCTCGAGGAGAAGCCTTCGACATATGTTGAGCCGTATCTGGTTGAGGAGGCTGCGAAAGAGATCTTGGAGCAGATTACGGAACCCGGCATGACAGATATGGAGATCGCGCTCCAGATCTGCTGGTGGTGCCGTTACAACATCAACTATGTTGAGAAAGCAGACGTCACATCCCAGACCCGCGCGGCTTACGACGGTCTGGTCAACCGTGCCGGAACCTGCTACACGATCGCATATGCTGCCAAGGCACTGTATGACGCGGCAGGCATCGAGAACATGATAGTAAAGCGTGAGCCGTATACTTACAGCCCGCACTACTGGAACTATATCTGTATCGACGGACAGTGGTATCACTGCGATTCGACGCCGAGACATGAGTATTCAAGCTATTTCTTCATGTACACCACGGACGAACTCAAGGCCATTTGGCTGAACGGCTGGAACGGCTACAAGTTTGACGAGAGCAAGTATCCCGAGAGTGCTACCGAGTCCGTGCAGTCGATGATCAATTACTCAAAACACTCAGTCAAATACGACTGATTATTCATGATATAATTGGGTAACAAACCCGTACCCAATGGAGGATCTGCAATGGATACCTTATTTATCGTAATGCCCGCATATAACGAGGAAGCAAATATCGAAGAAGTCGTATCTTCCTGGTATCCCGTGCTCGAGGGCAAGTCCCCGGAATCGAGGCTGGTCGTTGCCGATGCAGGCAGCAAGGACAAGACACATGAGATCCTTGAGAGAATGAAGGAGACCATGCCCCAGATCGAGATAATCTCAGACACGGGTACATACCACGGCCCCAAGGTCATCGCGCTTTACAACTATGCGATATCCAAGGGCGCTGATTATATCTTCCAGACTGACTCTGACGGACAGACACTCCCCGAAGAATTCGGTTCGTTCTGGGAGATGAGGACCGCATACAAGGGTATCTTCGGACACCGCAAGGTGAGAGGAGACGGCAAGTCCAGGGCTTTCGTCGAGAAGGTCGTATGCTTCCTCTTAAAGCTTTATTTCCACGTCAAGGTACCGGATGCAAATGCGCCTTTCCGTCTCATGAACGCACAGACCGTTGCCAAGTACATCGGCCGTCTGGACAAGGACTACAACCTGCCGAACATCATGATGACCACATATTTCGCATACTACAAAGAGGACATGATCTTCAAGGAAGTAACGTTCAGACCGAGACAGGGCGGAACTAATTCCATCAACATCCCGAAGATCGTCAAGATAGGCTGGAAGGCCCTGAAGGACTTCCACAACCTCAAGAAGGCCATGTAATGAAAAAAGGCCTTAAGACAGCAATAACTGCGGTAGTTCTTACCGCCGTCAGCATCGGAGCGCTGCTCTTCACGCAGCGCCTTCTTATGCCCAAGTATCAGAAGGGCATCATAGAAGGCTCTTTTACCGAGGAGTACTACAAGGAGAAGGTCCCGCATGAGGTCCTTATCTTCGGTGACTGCGATGCGTACGAGAACATCTCGCCGATCAAGATGTATGAGGACTATGGAATATCCGCATATATCAGGGGTTCGGGTGAGCAGTACATCTGGCAGTCCTACTATCTTCTCGAAGACGCGCTCAGGATAGAGACACCGAAGATAGTCGTGCTGTCCATACATTCGATGCAGTTCGACCAGCCGAGATTCGAAGCCTACAACCGCATGACACTGGACGGCATGCAGTGGTCTCCCGTCAAGGTGGACGCCATCAATGCTTCCATGATGGAAGACGAGACGTTCCTGTCTTATGTCTTCCCGATCCTCAGATACCATGAACGCTGGAGCGAACTTACCCCGACAGACTGGCAGTGCATCTTCTCGAAAGAAATCACCTCACACAACGGCTACTACATGCGCTGCGACACAAATCCTTTTGTCGGATATCCGATCCAGCAGCCTCTGCTTACCCCGGAGTTCGGCGACAATGCAATGTATTATCTGCAGAAGATCACGGACCTTTGCAAGGAGAACGGCATCACCCTCATCCTGGTGCGTGCTCCGCTGGAATACGGCTGGTATCCCGAGTGGGACCAGAACATACAGGAGTTTGCAGACAGCAACGGCATCACATATCTGAACTTCAATGATTACAAGGAAGAGATGGGCCTCGACCTGTCGACCGACACCTACGATGCAGGCATCCACCTCAATATCTACGGTGCGGAGAAACTGTCCGCTTTCTTCGGGGAGTACCTCGTGACCAACTACGACCTGACGGATTACCGCAATGTGCCCGAGGTTGCGGCCGTCTACGCCGAGAAGATCGACTTCTATAACTTCATGATGGAAGACCAGTTATCCGAACTCGAGCAGTATGGGCAGCTTGTAAGTTACGGTCCCAACGCTGCCGAGTAATGCGGAAACTTTTTGTCATATTATTATAATTATTATGTTGCCAATTTGGCATTCTGTGATAGTATTCTTTAATGTGAGAAATTGGAGTTAAATAGGAGGCTATCAAATTATGAAAAATTCCAAGGTAATTGCTGCACTTCTTGCGGCAAGCATGATGTTCGCACTCGGTGCATGCTCTTCCGAGGTTGCACCCGTATCATCTGACGTCAATGTCATCTCTACAGAGGCTCAGGGTGCAAATCCCCAGCAGGGCGCAGGCGTAGAGGTTACTGTTGACCCCAACGCAGCAAGCACAAACTTCGCATTCACTTATGAGGGCGTTGATGTCATCGTCGGAACAGATATGAATTCCCTTGTTGATTCCCTCAACGCAGTTGCAGGCGATCCCCAGTACTTTGAGGCAGCTTCCTGCGCAGGCGACGGAATGAGCAAGACATACACATACAAGGGTGGTTCTTTCTCCATCTCTACAAACCCTTCCGGTAATTCCGATATCATCTCGAGCATCATGCTCAACGACGATACGGTATCCACGGCAGAGGGCATCTGCATCGGTTCCACGGCAGACGAAGTTACTGCAGCTTACGGCGAGTCTTCCAATGCTACAGAGACAACGATGACATACGAGAAAGGCTCTTCTTCCATCGTATTCGTACTTCAGGACGGAAAGGTAAACAACATCATCTACAACGCTCAGTTCTGAGCCTTGGAGGTCAATGATCAAGCTTAAGTTGGATCGAATTTTCGGATTCATTATCATGCCGGTTCTTACCGGCATGCTTTTTGGTGCATATACGGCTTACCATATGTACACCGACATGATAACCGAGATCGATACGGAATTGATCGAATCGGTGGATCTGGAATACGGAAGACCGATCTCGCTTAGCTGCTTTTTCACCGAGATTCCGCCTAACACACAGTTCATAACCAATGTCTCCCAGATAGATACCGGCAAGCTTGCAAGCTACGATGTCTATATCGATTGCGGAGGCCACATCGTACACTCCGTTCTGAACGTGGTAGACAAGACCCCGCCGGTAGGCAAGGCGGTAGCCCAGGAAGTCTATTGCGGTGAGGCTCCGGCTGCAGAGGATTGCGTGACGGATGTTTTCGACATGGTCGGATACACTGTTGAGTACGCAGACGGCGAACCTGCCCTGGACGAAGGCGGCGATTTCAACATACCCATAAAGCTTACCGACACGTACGGCAACGTGCGCATCCAGTATGTCCCGTTCTATGTCAAGGATGACCAGACGGGACCTGAGATAGATGGTCTCAAGGATCTTACGGTCGAGCTCGGAGGCACGCTCCTTTATAAGGAAGGCGTTACGGTCACCGATGACTTCGCCGAGAATCCGGTCCTTACGATCGACAACACTGCCGTTAACCTTAACGTAGTCGGCAATTATCCCGTTACATATAAGGCCGTTGACGATGTCGGCAACGTAACCGAGGAGCAGATTACCGTATCGGTCGTACTCAACTACAGCGCAGGCCTTCTCGAAGAAGAATCCTACGAGGAAGTCGTTGAACAGGCTTATGCTTACGCTGCTGAGATATTAGATGAGATCACGGACCTCGAGAACAAGACGGACGTCGAGATAGCGATGGACATCTTCTACTGGGTTTACCACAAGGTCGGTTTCTCGCACGGTTCGTCCGACTATACTTCGTGGGCACATGCCGCAGTGAAATGTTTCGAGACCAGAAGGGCTTCGTGCTACGGAAGGTGGGCCATCTGCAAGGCGATGCTCGATGTCGCAGGCATAGACAATATCTGTGTCGAGAGAGGCCCGAATCCCTGGCAGGTCCACTACTGGTGCCTGGTCTACCTTAACGGCGGATGGTATCACTGCGATCCGCAGGCGTACCTGAATGAAGACGGCGCCAACTGGGGCAACTTCGTATTCATGTGTACGGATGCCGAGCTCAAGAACAAGGCCGGCAACCACGATTTCGAGGGTGACCTGTATCCTGAGAGATCCACGGTATCCGTCCAGCAGTACATTAATGTCTATACGGGCACGATAAAGTCCGATTTCCCTTATATCGACGAAGAGGACTGATGATGGTCGGACGTGTCGGGATATTGATAGGAACCGGTTGTGCCTGCTGCCTTGGAGCAGTTGTTGCGGGCCTGATCATATCCGACAAGTCTGCTCAGGGTAACCTGATCAATGAGGTCCGCCTTGAGACAGGCTCGGCAATCACTCTGCAGGCTTTCTTTGAAGAGACTCCCGAAGATGCCTCGATCGTGACCGATGTCTCGGGCATAGATACTTCTGTTCCCGGAACATATCCGCTCGTTATCTCCTATGGCGGAAAGGAAGAGGATGTCACTCTTACGATCTCTGATACCACAGCACCTTCGGCGGTGCCGGTCAGCCAGAGCATCTACCTGGGCAAAGAACTGCCCTCTGCGGAAGACTTCGTTACTGATATATACGATCTGTCCGGTAATGTGACGATCGACTTCAAGGAGATTCCTGACAAGTTCACCGCCGGCTGCACGGATGTAACGATCGTGCTGTTCGATTCGTATGGCAACTCTTCGGAAGTGGTCTCGCAGCTCGACGTAATAGACGACTGCACGGGCCCGACGATATATGCTCCGAACAGCATCAGTCTTATGGTCGGCGAAGAGATTGACCTGGAAGCATGGGTCACGGCTACGGATGATTACGACACGGACCCCGAGATCTTCATTGACACTTCGTGCGTTAACTTCAGCAAGATAGGCGCATATACTCTGGCGTATGTTGCACTGGATGATGCCGGCAACCCGACGCGCAAAGAGATCCCTGTCACCATACTGCCTCCGGAAGGCGACGATTTCAACGAATACGTATACCAGATGGCAGATGACATCCTTGTCACGCTCAAGGCCAAGAAAAAGACCAAGACCGCACTTGCGATCTTCAACTATGTTCACGACATGATGACCTACGACTCGTCCAAACAGGGTGCTTCGACTCCCGAAGAGGCGGCATTCATAGGTTTCACGACTCACACGGGCAACTGCTATATCTACGCGAGCTGCTGCAAGATCCTTCTGGACCGCGCAGGCATAAGCAACATGTACATCACGAGATACCCGATCACCACGAGCGGTCACTACTGGCTCCTTGTCCGTCTTAACGGCAAGTGGTGGCACTGCGACGCGACGCCGTTCATGGGCCACGAGGGCATCTACTTCATGCTTACCGACGACCAGCTCGACCAGTACCACGAATTCAATCCCGACAAGTATCCTCCGCGTTCGACCACGCATTCGGGCATGGCTGTCGGTGCATGCGTAGGCATGGCGAAAGACTACTCCGCTGCTCCTGTTGATGCCGCCGGCGATGATCCCATGATCGACGATGAGGCACTGTTCCCGTCCGTGACGCCCACTCCGTCTGTGACACCTGAATTGACACCTGCGGCAACACCGTCGGTAACGCCCGGCGCGGAAGCCGGTGGCGGCGAAAATGCCGAAGGCGGAGATACTGAAGATCCGGACCTGCCTCCCGTACCGACCGTGGCTCCCGAAGAGACGGAACCCGCCCCGACGGAGACTTCCGCGGATACGACCGAGGGCGGCGAGACCGGCGTGTAAGCAGACCGTTTTCGAGAAAAACGGAGAAAAAACGAGAATTTGTGCGATTTTCGCAGAATTCTTCTGGAAAAATGCTTGACTTCCACTTCCATGCTGAGTATTATATGCAGGCTGACCTAAGTCGGCAGTATTAATAATGAAGATAGAATTTAAGGAGAACGCACATGAGTACATATGTTGCAACCAAGGATTCAATCGAGAGAAAATGGCTTCTTATCGACGCTGAGGGCATGACACTCGGCCGTCTCGCTACAGAGGTTGCTAAGCTCCTCCGCGGCAAGCACAAGCCCACTTTCACTCCTTTCCTTGATACAGGAGATTATGTAATCGTTATCAACGCATCTAAGATGGTGCTCACAGGTAACAAGCTTGATCAGAAGAAGTACCGTCATCACACCGGCTATCCGGGCGGACTCAAGGAAGTTGATTACCGCACATTGATGGCAAAGAACCCCGAGAAGGCTCTCGAGCTCGCAGTTAAGGGCATGCTTCCCAAGAACTCACTCGGTCGTCAGATGTTCAGAAAGCTTCACGTTTATGCAGGCGCTGACTATGAGCAGACCGCGCAGAAGCCCGAAGCTTACAAGTTTTAATCGGAGGTTCACATGGCTAAGAAAGCATCAGTTTATTACTATGGCACAGGCCGCCGTAAGAATGCGGTAGCATGTGTAAGACTTATCCCGGGTAAGGGTAAGATCACTATCAACGGTAAGGACATCGATGAGTA